>Ga0351859_1004_pt1 | contig 68160 bp, 47 predicted proteins | sample BONcelFGM3001D11_FD_206789 | JGI IMG/M metagenome (GOLD analysis project Ga0351859, IMG submission 206789) | Enriched cells from coal bed in the Powder River Basin, Montana, United States - BONCAT cells FGM rep2 HSBNCT.FGM.300.1.D11 ... | reverse complement strand
TCCTGCTTTTCCTTTCAAGCGGACTTTTTCTGGGCTGGTCATTGGGATCAAATGACGCAGCCAATGTGTTTGGTACCGCAGTTGGAAGCAGGATGATCAAGTTCAGGGTTGCAGCACTTATTGCCAGCATTTTTGTTGTTATCGGGGCAGTATTTCAGGGCAAAGGCGGGGCCGAAACGCTCAATTCCCTCGGGATGGTTGATGCCCTTGCCGGCGGGTTCACCATTTCCTTAAGTGCTGCTTTTACTGTCCTGATAATGACAAAAAGAGGATTGCCTGTATCAACAAGTCAGGCCATTGTAGGAGCAATAATAGGTTGGAATCTGTTTACAGGAAGGCAGCCTGACTTAGGTGTACTTACAAAAATTGTCAGCACCTGGGTAAGTGGCCCGCTACTGGGCATGCTTTTTTCGGCCTTATTGTATTTGTTGTTTAAGCGAACGCTCTCTAAAATTCAGGTTCATGTTATCAGGTTAGACACCTATATACGAATAGGACTTGTTGTAGCCGGGGCATTTGGCGCTTACAGTCTGGGAGCAAACAATATAGCAAATGTTATGGGGGTTTTTGTCCATGCTGCCCCGGACATTTCTCTCGACTTTGGTATTTTCGTTCTGGACGGCACTCAGCTGCTGTTTTTAATGGGCGGTCTGGCAATTGCCCTTGGCATCTATACGTACAGCGAAAAAGTGATGAAAACTGTTGGAAACGGAATTCTTTCCATGTCGCCGGAAGCTGCCATAATCGTTGTTCTGGCACAAGCAGTTGTGCTGTTCCTGTTTTCATCCTCCAGTCTTTCGGATTTATTAATGCACATCGGTCTCCCCCCTTTTCCGCTGGTGCCGGTGTCAAGTACTCAGGTTGTTGTAGGATCGGTTTTGGGCATAGGACTCGTCAAAGGGTCAAGGGAAATTAACAGTAAATCACTCGGAGGGATTGGATTGGGATGGATTGCTACCCCTGTTATCGCCGCTGTGTTTTGCTTCTTTGCCTTATTTTTTGTGCAAAATGTGTTTCATCTGGAAATTTCAAACCCATTAAACAATATTGCCGGCCAGCAGATAGCTGTTGATACCCCTGAACGCACAAGTAAGGCGATCAACCTGATTCTGCCGGGCATAATTCTGGCTTCTGCCCTCATCATCATTGTATTTATCTGGTTGCTTGCCAGACAACAGCAATTAAGACTTACGGCTGAAAACGAACTTCTGCACCAACAAAACCAGCTCTACCAAACGCAAAGAAACCTTAATTCAATGGAAATAAGCAGTATGCAATCAGCTTATGAACTGTTGAATATGAAACACGAATCCAAGCGAAAAGAGTTTATTGATATGGCCAATAACCTCACCGAACAGCGTTTGTTTTTGGATGAAATCAACAAACTCCTTGTTGAAACCCTCACAAAAGATAAGCTTTCTGATTATCAGGAAAGCATTCGGAATATTCAAAATATTATCCATCAAAAACTGACTTTTGCTTCGGAAAAATCAACTTTTTATGCTGAAGTTGAGAAAATACATAAAGACTTCAAAATCAAGCTAGAGTCTAAATACCCTGACCTAAGTGAACACGATAAAAAACTTGCTACACTTATCCGTCTAGATCTTTCGAATAAAGAAATAGCAACTTTGATGGGTATTTCGCCAAAAAGCGTTGAGGTATCAAGATACAGGCTTAAAAAGAAACTTGGGCTTGAAAAAGATTCAAGCCTGATAGAATTCATTAACCAAATATAAATTAGTCTATGAAAAAAATCATTTTTCTAACGGTTTTATTCTTTGGGCTTACTGCGCAAGGAGTTTTAGCACAGTCGCGTAACGTAAGCGGCACTGTGAAGTCATCAGAGGATGGCACAGCAATCAATAATGTTACGGTGCGACTGAAGGGGGCATTAACAACCACCCAAACCAACGAAATGGGTTTTTACTCAATTGAAGTCTATCCAAATTCAACCGACATTCTGATTTTCAGTCACGAAGACCATGATGAAGTTGAAGTTTACCTCAATGGAAAAATAAACATGGATATTGAGCTTAAAAGCAACATCAGGTTTAATCAGTATGGGGTAAAAGTTAACCGTAATCCACTGTTTGCCGAAGAGCGCAATGGAATCCTGGTGCTTGAGAGTTACAGGGACGATTACCGGGTTTGGTTCGATATCAGGGTTCAGGCCGATGGGGCGATGTTTTTTGGTAAGCCACTGAATCCAATCGGCAATGGTGTCTCCATCAGAAGGGCCAGATTTGCAACTAAAGTCGAATTCGGAAAAAACTGGTATGCAGAAATAGATATGGACATTGCAAATTCTGAACTAGAACTGAAAGATGCCTATCTGTCTTATACCTTTAATAATGGTTTGGAGCTGAAGGTTGGAAACTACAAAGAAAGTGTGTCTATGGAGTCAACTACTACATCGCGCTATCTTACGTTTATGGAAAGACCCATGGCAGTAAACACTTTTGCTCCATCGCGCCACATAGGCCTATCTGCCAGGTATTCCCAAAAATGGCTCCTTGCTTTGGGAGGAGTTTATTTTCAGGCAGTTGACGGACTTGAAGAAAGGGTTTTTTCAAAAGACAACAACAAAGACTATGGAACTGACGAAGGCGTTTCGTGGACCGGACGTCTGGTTACAATGCCTTTTTATAACAATGTTAATAGTGGGCTTCATTTCGGTGTTTCAGCCTCTTACCGCACACCAAAAACCGATGCTGAAGTACCGGGAACAGTGCGTTACAGTACCCGTTCGCTAAGTTCCATCAACCGGAAAAAATATATTGATACTGACCTTATCGGGAACGTTGACCACACTACTATTACAGGATTTGAAGGAGCTGCATACCACAAGAATATACGGGTTCAGGGTGAATACCTGATGAGCAGCATTTATCGTAAAAATGATTTGCCAACTGAGCATTTTGACGGTTTTTATGTTTTTGGAAGCTATCTTGTATTTGGCGGAAAATATAATTACAACACTAATGAGGGTGAGTTTACGCAGGTTGCCCGTGGTAAAAAATGGGGAGATGTTGAGTTAGCATTCCGCTATGATTACCTGAGCCTTAACAGCGACTTCGATAAAATTATGGGCGGAGCAGGTGAAGGCTATACCCTAGGCCTCAATTTTTACGCAAACAACAACGTAAAAATTATGCTTAATTACTCCTATCTTAACCATGACAGGTATGCAAGCGGAAAGAACAAACTCTATGTTGGTTATGATGCTGACGGGAAGCTAACCCGTGACCCAAAACTCGTTGCAGACGAAATGGGTAAGGCTGGCGAAAATTACCATATGGTTGCGATTCGGTTTGAAGTAGATTTTTAAGGTTTAATGAAATAAATAATTCACAATGAAAGCAAAAGAAATAATAGGTGCGCTCATTTTATTGAGCCTCTTGATTACCGGATGTGTTAAAGACGAAATCTTTCAGGGACCACCCGTGATCAGCAATCTGACAATGTCCCCTCAGATACCTTCCGAAAACCAGTCAGTAGAAATCAGTGTAAAGGTAGCAGACATTAACGCGATAAAAAAAGTATCGATTTATTATAGTGCTTCAGGTGGCAATTTTATTGAAGTTGCCATGACGGGATCAGAAGGTATCTACGCTGGGCAGATACCAGGTCAGGCATCAAATGTGACTGTGAACTACTACATCATGGCAGAAAACGTCAGTGGACAAAAGGCCTACCATCCTGCCGGTGCACCCCAAACAACTGCAGCATTCACTGTCGGGGCACCATTAATCGTGATGAACGAGATATACAGCCGTGGAACGGTAGAAGAACCTGACTGGATTGAAATCTATAACGCGTCAGACATAACTGTCAACATCGGCAATTTTGCCATTTATGACAATGGCGGACAATCAGGTGCCAAACCCAAGCTTAAAATACCCGAAGGAACTACCATCCCTGCAAAAGGTTTCTACGTTGTAGTTACCGATATCGGAGGTGATAGCGGATTTGGGCTGTCAAGCGGAGGCGAAGAGGTTTGGTTAGAAAACGCAACAGGTAGTATCATTGACAATGTTCAGTTCCCTGCAATGGAAACAAGCCAGTCTTACGGACGTATTCCTGATGGGGCCCAGAACTGGGAACTGCTGAATACAATTACCAAAGGGCAAGCCAACAGCTCAGTGACACCAGATCCTACCGTGCTGATTAATGAGATTTTCTCACGGGGAACTGCGGAAGATCCCGACTGGATTGAAGTGTATAATGACAGCAACAGCGAGGTCAATATTGAGGGCTGGCTTATTTATGACAGCGGCGGCAATGGCGGAACCAAACCCAAAAAAGCCTTCCCCGCCGGAAGCATCATCCCTGCCAAAGGCTTTCTGGTTATTGTAGTTGATGATGCTGATGCTTCCGGCTTCGGCTTATCCAGCAATGGTGAAGAGGTTTGGCTCGAAAAACCAGGCGGAACTCTTGCCGATCAGGTAGTTTTTCCTGCATTGGCCGAAACAGAATCTTACGGAAGATATCCTGATGGAACAGCAAACTGGCAGGTGCTGCCAACCGTTACAAAAGGTGCCCCAAACTCCAACGTGATGCCTGAAGAAGGCAGAATTGTCATGAACGAGATCTATTCCAGAGGAACAACTGAAAATCCTGATTGGATTGAAATCTACAACGATGGAAACAACGAAAAGGACATCAGTGGCTGGCTCATTTATGACAGCGGTGGCAACGGCGGAACAAAACCAAAAAAAGCCTTCCCTGCCGGAAGTATCATTCCCGCGAAGGGTTTTCTGGTAATTGTGGTTGATGATGCCGATGCATCTGGATTTGGATTATCGAGCAACGGTGAGGAGTTATGGCTTGAAGACGCTAACAGCACAATCATTGACCAGGTTGTGTTCCCGGCTATGGCCGAAACACAATCCTATGGAAGGAAACCCGACGGTTCGGCAAACTGGCAACTGCTCGAAGTGATTACCAGGGGATCAAGCAATGGCTCTAAATAACACCATTGGCCCGATCGTTAATAAAACTACTTATACTTGTACACGTAAAACATTTATCAAATGGCATCAGAAAAAATTGAAATAGGCCAGGAATCGAAACCACGGTTTGAATTCAGAAGTTTCGGACAAAACTTCGACACGATCTGGAAGCGCATGGCCCGCTTTTCGGTGCCCATACCCGAAAAAGTATGGGAACGCTTTTCAGAGGAAATATACATCATTTCGGCAACGAACGATGTAAACAACACAAAGATCAGGGATGGGAAAATGGATATCAAAACCTATGTACAAACCATTGACGGCCTCGAACAATGGAATCCGCTGATGAAAGGTGAATTTCCAATGCCGGTTTCCGTACTTGCCGAAGAGGTATTTCCCGCTTTTCAGGTTGAAATGCCGGCTTTAGACAAAGAGGTGTATTCATTCGAAGAATTCCTGCACCTGATCAATATCCATCCCGAGTTGCTGGCAGTGAGGGTCTGCAAGCAAAGATTCGGCTATATGGTCAACAATACGATCTGCGAATACGGAGTAGTCCTGATCAATGGTGCACGCGTGGTGACCATCAATTCCGAATCCACAGAAATCGCCGATATTCTGAAGACAATAAGCGATATTGGTGCCTCAGGCATCGAAAACATCAACTACCTGCAAGCGATTAAACGCGTCACTGGAATGATTAACAAACCATTAGCTAACAAAACCTTATAAACATGGCACAGGAAATTGAACGTAAATTTTTGGTAACCGGTGATTATAAATCAGTTGCTGCCAAACAAACCAGAATCACACAGGGCTATTTGTCTTCTGTACCCGAACGTACCGTCAGGGTGCGTGTGAAAGGCGACAAGGGCTTTATCACTGTAAAAGGTATCGGTTCGGCAAGCGGTGCAAGCCGCTATGAATGGGAGAAGGAAATATCTGTTACGGAAGCAAATGAACTGATGGCTATTTGTGAACCCGGAGTAATTGACAAAACCAGGTTTCTGGTTGCTCAGGGTAAGCACACTTTTGAAGTGGACGAGTTTTATGGCGACAACGATGGCCTTGTCGTAGCAGAGATTGAACTCTCAAGCGAAGACGAATCCTTTGAAAAGCCTTCATGGCTCGGACAGGAAGTAACAGGCGACAGCCGCTATTTCAACTCCATGCTCATGAAAAATCCGTTTAAAAACTGGTAAACCTACAGAACACCTGATCCAGACCTGCAAGGATGAACACTGACAACACAAACAAACCCGTACAAAGCGCTGATCCGCTCGACATGCAGCAATACCGTGTTGAGAAACTCCCCAAAAGGAGCAAATCACTGTTTGAGAAACGACTGGCTGTGGTCGGAATACCCATCGCCATCGCAGCCTTCCTGCTTCCGGGCTTCGTTGTCAACATACCCTTCCTGAGTCAGGTTGATGCTGCATCCTTATCCGAATCAGCACTCAGGGTGTTTCAAAAAGTTGGCTACGATGCCTTTGTGCGCAACAACCATTTTATGCTTGCCATTTTTTTGGCAGCCATTGTGTTGTGGATCACTGAGGCTATTCCTAATTACCTGACTTCATTAATACTGATCATCAGTCTGGTTCTTACAGGTGTGCTACCCGAAAAGGAGGCTTATGCCCAGCTGGGGCACCCGGTGATGTGGCTCAACATCATGTCGTTTGTGCTGGCCAGCATGCTTGTTGCCACAGGTGTTGCAAAGCGGTTTGCGCTGTGGTTTATCCTCAGGTTTGGCAAAAATGCAGGCTCAGTATTCATCAGCTTCATCTTCATCAACATCCTGCTATCGGCATTCATCTCTGCCACCACAGCCAAAGCCGCTATCTTACTGCCCATTTTCATGGTAATTGCCGCAATTTACGGAGCAGGAAGCGGTACGGGCAAAACGAATTTCGGCAGAAGTATCGTGTTGCAAAACCTGCTGAATATCAACCTGGGAGCCGGAGCATTCGTAACAGGTTCGGGTGCCAACCTGCTTGGCGCTGCCCTGATCGGTGGCGCTATTGGTGGCAGCGTTTATTTCGCCGACTGGATGGCTGCCATGTTCCCTGTGATGACCGGATTGATGCTGATCGGGTATATTCTGGCCATGAAGGTCTTTTTTCCATTGGCCAAAGATGAGCGTTATCCGCACATCGAAGGAGGTATGGACAGACTTAAGGACGAATTGCACAGCATGGGCCGGCTGAATATTCAGGAAATCAAGGCAATAGCAATTTTCACTGTCATTTTGGGTTTTTGGGCAACTGACAGGCTGCATGGAATAAGCGCAACTTCGGTTGCATTTGTTGGTGCAATTGTTGCCCTGCTGCCGAAAATCGGTATTGTAAGATGGAACGATGTGGACATTCCCTGGCACCTGATGCTGTTTTCGGCGGGAGCTTATACCCTCGGCTCAGGTTTTGCTGCCACTGACCTGCCTTCGCAAGGTGTGAATGCATTCTTTGATCACCTCGGCATCAGCGACAACACACCATTCTGGCTGCTGTATGTGCTGCTGACTGCGGTAATGACGTTCAGTGCATTGCTGTTTCAAAGCAAAACCATGCGCACCATGATTTTTGTTCCGGTGGCCATTGGTGTTGCCAACCGCTTTGGTTTTGAGGTCATCAGCCTTGCACTTCCTGTTGCTTTTATGATTGAGCATGTATATGTGCTGCCATTCAACAGCAAACCGGCTGCACTGCTCTATGAAACTGATATGTATTCATATTCCGACACCTTTAAATTCGGAATCAGCATGATGATCATTTCGTGGCTGCTGATTATCCTTGCAGGCGACACTTGGTTCAGACTGCTCGGTATCACGCCAAACGGGGTCTTTTTCTGATGAACCGTGGTATAACACCTTATAATCAATAATGATCGAAGAAATCGTAAAAATCCATAATAACCTGACGGTTGAAATCAAGCTTGGCTTTCACGCAAGAAACAAAAGAAAAGTAAGCACCTTCGCGGTCAACACCTGGTTTTTTGTGCCCAATAGTCTTGATATCAATTCATACACTTATGACAAAAAAGATTTCTATCGTGACCTGAAATCAAACATCAGGCTTATTACTCCGGTGTTCCTGCTAAAAGATATCCATTCGGGCGCAGGCTCGCCAATGGAAAAACTCGAAGAAGCCATTCAAAGAATGGTTTCTCAACCCACGCGCACGCGTGTTTCAGAGTTCGAACACCACATCAAGATGTTCCAGTCAATACTGAAAAGCGCCTTACGTGAAGAAAGCGAGCACCTCATTGCAAACATAAACAAGGAGGAACATAAGTTTATTGCAAATGAGTATAAGAACAATCTTGAACAAATTGTTAAAAAGTACAGGGGACTACACCGAAAACTTCTGGTTGCTACTATTCATACCGACATCCTGAATTATTTTTTATTCGGAGATGAATTTATGAGCAACATCATTGAGCAGCACGCCTTTAGAGTAATAGAATCCTGCGTAAATCAAAAAAAGACAGGCAAACTGCAAAATATGTTCCGGGAGATTATTGCAGCTGAGGCAGAATACAGAAAAATAAAGGGCTATCTATCAGCAAAGAAAGGCGCATCTGATAAAAACAGAGAACTTGTACACAAACTTGCCCTGTTGAAAAAATATGTCGAAAACGTATTGTTTGTAACAGCACACAAAAAGAAAGACGGGATACTGAAACAACAGGTTTATTACAGCCTGGCTGCCGGCGTATCTATGGTGTTTGCAACAGCAATTGCATTCTCCATTCAATTGAAATACGGCAATTTCACCATGCCATTTTTTGTTGCGTTGGTGGTAAGTTATATGCTAAAAGACAGAATCAAAGAGCTGGGAAGGTATTATTTCGCCCACAAACTGGGAAAAAACTATTTTGACCAGAAAACCCGTATAACCCTTAACGACAATTATATAGGTTGGTCTAAGGAAGCGATGGACTTTGTTGAAGAAGACAAAGTCCCGCCCGAAATCCGCAAACTCAGGAACCGGTCAGCCATATTGGAAGCAAATAACCGCAACAATGACGAAAAAATACTGCTTTACAGAAAACTTGTGAGCCTGCGAAGAGAGAATCTTGACAAAACCAGCCAGTACAAAACCAGAGGGTTAAATGACATTGTCCGGTTTAATTTGCAGTCTTTTACACTCAAAATGGATAACCCACAAGTTCCATTGTATTACAGTGAAAACCATGACGAAATTGAAGTTGTACAGGCTGAAAAAATCTACTTCGTCAATATATTGATGCAATTCAGAAACGAAGATCAGCACGATTATAAGCGATACCGCATTATTTTTAACCGTGAAGGGATTAAAGAAATTGAACATTTGTAAAAGAAATGCTCATTAAGCAATGAAATGATGCAAAAAGACTGTAGGATTTTCGGATTAATATTCCTTCTGACGCTCAATGCCTTTAATCTTGCAGCCCAGACAGGTGTTACAGAATACACAATTGACCTGAGAACCATCGTCAGGCTTCCGTTACAACTTAAAGAAAGCTCTGGTATCGCCATTGAAAACCCGAATAAAATATGGACACACAACGACTCAGGAAACACCAATGAACTGTATGCTGTAGATACCCTTGGAGAAATTGTTAAGACATTGAAAATAAACAATGTTGATAATATTGATTGGGAAGATCTAACAATGGATACCGACGGAAATATTTATATTAATGATGCTGGCAACAATGACAATGACCGGAAAAACCTTGCCATTCACATGATCAACCCTGTTCATGAAACAGGTGGAGTAATTGAAGCCCAAAGCATCAATTTTACCTTTGAAGACCAAACAGCTTTTCCTCCGCCAAACGCCAACAAAAATTTTGATATTGAGGCAATTGTATGGACAAACGACACCTTGTTCCTTTTCACGAAAAACAGGAGCAACCCCTTCAACGGTTACTCGAAAGTATATCGTCTTCCTGCTCAACCCGGGAACCAGATTGCAAGACTTTCAGACTCTGTTTTCCTGGGCTCTTCAACCAGTGAAGCACGGGTAACAGCTGCCACCCTGAATGTTGCAAACTCAGTATTAGCATTGCTGACTTCCAATAAAATTATTGTGTTCAGAAACTTCTCAGGAACCAATTTCTTTAGCGGACAAAGCACTGTGTACAGGTTCAGTGCTCAACCAGGACAAGTGGAAGCAATTGACCACGTTACGGACAATACCTACTATATTACTTCTGAAGGAAGTAACAGTCAGGCCGGTTTTCTTTATGAAGCTGATCTTACTGGTTTAACAGGGATATGGCCAAAAAATGAACATCGTATTGGTTTCAGTACAGAAATCAGAGATGATGTGCTGTACCTGAAACTTGATGACCAATATGTAAATTTTGAACTTATTCAGTTATTCTCCTTATCCGGAGTAAGGATTGGGCATTATGAAACTGTTAATTCAATCCCTCTGTATGGTTTTAACACCGGAATTTTGATAATAAACGCTTATTACAGAGGAAACAAACACAGTCAGACGATCAGACTCTTGAGGTGATTCTGATGCCTTGAGTTCCGTTTTATACGGAGAAACTCCATAAAATCGTTGATAAGAATTAATAAAAGAGTTAAATACCGGAACGAAAATACCAAGATTGTTTGTATTTTTGGGGATTGACTTTCAATTGCCTGAAAAATCACAATTAATATCATTCATAATTTATCAATCACAATTAATAGAAATAACATCATGAAACACATCTACTTAACATTTAGGGTTTTAGTTATTGTTTTGGCAATCAGTGCCATTAATTTTGCACAAGCACAGACAACCCTCACCAAATGGACCTTTGACAATGAGGACCTCGTTCCGGCTATTGGCGAAGGAACAGCAATAAACATCGGAGGCACTTCCTTCACATGGGCAAATGGCGTTGACGGAAGGGCTTGGAATACCAGCACTTATCCTGAACAGAGCGCTGGCTCGGGCACTGCCGGAGTAGAGTTTATGGTAAGCACACAGGGATTCCAGAAAATCAGCATTGCCTTCCAACACCGCTCTTCAGGGACAGGAAGCCGCTGGGCAGAAATACACTACACCACCAACGGTGGAACCAACTGGAACCTGCTTGCCAACAACGAAGGCGGCCTTTCACCCCACGACACTTTTTATCCATTCACCTTCGATCTTTCCGCCATTCCGGATGCAGACAATAACCAGGATTTTGGGTTCAGGGTTGTGTCGGTTTTTTCGCCGGTCGCCTTTGAAGACGGACTCGGCAATAGCTTCAATGCCAATGAAGCCTACCACAGGTCACGTGTTGAAGCTGGCAGCCCCTATGGCCCCGCTGGAACCTGGAGGTTCGATGATGTAGAAGTCATGGCTATGGAACCTGTTGGCATCCGTGAGCAAGCAGGACAAAACTGGACTGCTTTTGTAAGAAACAACCAATTGGTAATCAATGGATTGAAATCCGTTAACGCACAATTGGATGTGTTAAACATACTTGGTCAGGTTGTACTTCAGGAGCAAATTTCTGACAATATCAGCAATGTTTCGCTGACCGGACTTCAAGGCGTGTATTTTGTCCGCATCACCAATGACTCAGGTAATTCTGGTACCAGAAAAATTTATATCCCATAAAACCAACTAATAAAACAGTAATGATCAAAAAAATTTACTTTTCAGTTTTCCTTCTGGCATGTTTCTTCTGGCTTTCCTCAGCCATACATGCACAGGTCGTCATCACACAGTGGACCTTCGAGGGTGATGTTATCACACCATCAACAGGTTCTGGAACAGCCTCGCTTCTCGGTGGGACAACTGCCACATTTGCTACCGGCAACGGCGGCGGACGCGGATGGAATACCACTACCTATCCTGTCCAATCCACAAACTCAGGCACTGCAGGAACCCAATTCCTGGCCAGCACCTCCGGTTACAGCAACATTATTGTTAGCTGGGACCACAGGGCATCAGGCACAGCATCAAGGTGGTCGCAACTGCAATACACAACCAATGGAACCACTTGGAACGTATTGGATGACAATGACGGAGGGCTTTCACCACACGATGCTTTCTACCCATTCACCTTCAATTTCAGCTCAATACCGGCAGCCAACGACAACCCCAATTTTGGCGTACGTATTGTCTCGATTTTGTCACCTTTAGCCTTCAACCAGAATGCTACCTTATCATATGGCGCCAATGAAGCCTATATGCGTGCCAATACCGATGCCAAGTATCCACCTGAGGATGGTGTTGGCACAGGCAATTACGCTGTAGCAGGGACCTGGCGCTTTGATAATGTAACCATCAGCGGAACAGAAATCACCGGAGCAACTCCGGTTAAACTGGTTGTTACGTCTGTCAACGGCGGCAACCCCCCCTCGGTGAATACTCCGTTTGAAGTGGTCGTTCAGGCACAGGATGCTGACAACCTGCCTGCAGCAGTTACCCAAAACACTCAGGTTACGCTGACCAAAGCCACAGGCACAGGAACGCTCAGCGGAACCCTGGTTGGAACCCTCAATACAGGCCAGCACACCATTACCTTCAACAATGTGTTGTACAATGTTGCTCAATCAGGAGTCTCAATTACTGCCTCGGCAACAAGCGGTATGACCCTCACTCCCGGCACCAGCGCACCGTTTACTGTACTTGCAGTTGCCACACAGCTTGTGTTTGACCAATTTCCTGCCTATGGCCAGATCAATGCTCCCATTGCCACCTTTGAAGTTCATGCACTTCGTCCTGATTTCACCATAGACGAAAACTTCACAGGCAGCATCACACTGAGTAAAGCCAGCGGACCCGGAACAGTGGGAGGCACCCTTGTCAAAAACGCTGTCGCAGGCGTTGCCGTTTTCAACGACATTACCTTCGACACGCAGGGAAGTTATGCCCTCAATGCCAACTCAGGAAGCCTTCCTCAGGCAAGCAGCACAATCATAACTGTGCTCGGTGAAGCCACACTCGCCGAAGTTATCCTTCCGCAGTACATCATGGCCAATGAACCTGCCAGCCACCGTATTCCCTACGCATTCAGGGTAACCATATCCGGACTGATACCTAATGCTACCTATAAATACATCAATCAGGTGGTCCTAAGTGACGACAGCCCAACTACCAACGGAGCCGGAAACATGATCATTGCCACAACAACCGGCGATTTCATCCGCACTACCAACCCTGACTTTGCCGTTGAAGGAACACATGGTTTATTTACCACCGATGGATCAGGAGGCTATACAGGCTGGTTTGTCACCGAACCCACCGGAAATGCCAAATTCACCGCAGGAAATGAAGTTTATATGCGCATCAGGCTCAACAACGGAGCAGGAGGCAATACGGTTCAGAACAGGGTAACAACAACCAGCCCGATTGAAGTGATCGCGCTTGGCGAAGACAATGTTTCGACCCTTGGAACAGGAGTCGTTGGGAAAGCCTTTGGCAACCCCAAAGATTTTGCTTTCACGTATGACAATACGGCCGGCAGCGGCCGCCCGCTTTCAGGAACCTTCATCGAAAATGACGGAACCAGTGGCGGAACCAATTATGCACCGTTCTACCAGACCCATGTTGATGCGTTGGACGGAAGCTTTGGCAGCCTGGTCCCCAACCAGCTCCCCAACGGAATCCGCAGGGTTGAGGTTCGCGACAGGGCCTCGGGATCAGTAAATACCAGCGAAACAATCACTTCTGCTGATGGCCTGTGGCCTTATGGGATGAACACCGTGAACCCGCTTGGTGGTGCCACTGCAATGCTGCTGACCGCTCAGCCTGATTTTTCGGCCAGCGCAACACAAATTGTACCCGGCGGAAGTGTCACGTTCACAGCCGACACACCCTATGCCCCTGATACTTATTTCTGGGAATTTCTGGGCGGCGACCCGGGAACCTCAACCAGCGCAAACCCCACAGTAGCCTACTACAACGAAGGCGAATGGGATGTAATCCTTACGTTGACCAATGCATTCGGTGAAGAAACAATAGTAAAAGCCGGATATATACTTGTTAGTGATGCACCCATTGCCAACTTTTCAGGCGAGCCTCTGATCATCAATCCGGGTGGAGAAGTCCAGTTTACCGACCTTTCACAAGGAGTGATCGAAACCTGGACATGGACATTTGAAGGGGGAACACCAGCCACATTCAACGGCCAGAATCCTCCGGCAATCGTTTATAGCGAGCCGGGCACCTACGACGTAACCCTCACTGTATCAAACAGCGAAGGCAGCGACACAAAAGGCATGACCGATTACATTCATGTTGGCCTCGCACCCGAAGCTGACTTTGACGCCACCTTCGAGATTGTTGATTTCAGCGCTGTTTATACCTTCAGCGACCTGAGCGAAAACAATCCGGCAACATGGGCCTGGACATTCGAGAATGGAAACCCGGCTTCCTCAACAGTACAAAACCCGGTAATTACCTATTTCTCAAATGGTGAGTTTGATGTCTCCCTCACCGTTTCCAATATCTTCGGAGAGGATACAGAAACCAAAGTAGGGTTTGTGAACATCACACTCATCGGCCTGGGCGAAACAAACTTCACACATGTGTTGACCGTTGCGCCTAACCCTGCCGGGTCTTCATTCACACTCACCGCAGCAAGCGGCACAACCATCAGGATTTTGAACAGTCATGGTTCATTAGTCTATAGCACTGTTATGGATAACCAGCAACTGACTGTTAATACTCAGTCGTTTGCCCCTGGAATGTACGTGATCGAAGGACAACTGAATGACAGCAGTAAAGTTGTCCGCACGAAACTTGTGGTGCGGTAAACATTTTTAATGCTATCAGGAAGCATTATGTAAACTCATGCAATTTAGCATGGGTTTACATAGTGCATTTAAAATGAACTTCAAAATTATGCTGATTTTTTGTGAAAAGAAATGTAAGAAAAAAACATAAAAGGTTCACCTACCAGCCGTCAACAAAATAAAATAAATGGTTAGATGGTCATAATTTAAGTTTAACTTAACATTAAACAGATATTTTTGCACGCAGACTCATATAAATATACTTCAATATTTAAGAGAATAATCGCATATTGTTTGTACATGATCAGCATTGAAACAACTAATAAACATAACTAAATGAATCAAATCATGAAAAAAAACCTATTCTTTACCGGACTTCTTGCCCTGATGATGCTGCTTTCAGGGAAGAGTTGGGGGCAGACGAATCCTGCAGCGCAATCTTTGCCATATTCTCAAAATTTTGCTACTTTAACTGGAACAAGTCCTAGTTACCCAGTTGGCTGGCAAGGTTGGACAATCAGTGGCAGTTTATCAACCTCATTTCCTACTGCAGCTTCAAATGGAGATCAAGCAATTGCCGTTGTAACCAATACTTCAACATCTGCTCACGTTGGCGATTTCATAGGCAAAATGGGTCTAATGTCAACCGGTAGTGCTATGCGTGCAATATGTTTAGCGATAAATACTTCCGGAAACACTAACATTATTGTTTCATTCGATGCTGCAACGCAAAGAACTGAGAACACCCGCCAAAATGAAATGGGTTTACAATACAGGGTTGGTACTTCGGGAACTTTCACAAACGTGACTGGCTCAGCATATCAAAATCAAATGACCCCAACAAACACCTCAGGCACTGGTTCTGTCAAAATTGAGAATATTCAAATTACACTTCCCTCTGAATGTAACAATCAAAGCGTTGTTCAATTAAGATGGTTAATTAGGGATGTTTCTGGCTCAGGTAATAGACCGGGTTTCTCGATTGATAATATCTCAGTTACTGGCACTGCTTCATCTAACAGTATCACAACAGGCGCAGTTTCTACTGCTCCTTTTTGCGTTACTGCCTCAACAAGTGCTGCTGGAACTGTAGCATATGTTAGCACCGGAGATTTTAACGGCACCTTCACTGCACAATTGTCAAATGCTAGTGGAAGCTTTGCCAGCCCTATTTCTATAGGTTCAGGGGCTTCACCCATTTCAATCACAATACCTGCCGGAACTGCTTCAGGAACAGGCTACAAAATCCGTGTAGTAAATGATGATCCTGAAACCATTGGAAGCGAGAGTACTGCATTTGAAATAATCAATGGCGCAAAGAATGTTTCGGCTGCTTCGGCAGATGTAAGAAATGCATCATCTGTATTGAGTTGGACAAACCCCAATGGTTGTTATGATGAAATTATGATCGTAGGCAAAGCCACTACTGCTGTGAGTGAGTCACCGAGCGGAGATGGAAGTGCTTATGTTGCCAACCTTACTTTTGGTTTAGGAACAGCTTTTGATGGTGGATTTGTTCTCTACAAAGGAACTTCTTCACCACAAACAGTAACCGGATTAATTAACGGGACTGTATATCATTACACTTTCTTTACGAGAAATGGAACAAGTTGGAGTAGTGGCATTACTGCTACTGCCACACCTGCCATAGTCCCTACACTTACAGAAATTGTATTACCTAAATTTATTCAAGGTAACACTGCAACAAATTCAACTCGTGTTCCTTATGCTTACAGGGTGCAGCTAAACGACCTGTCGCCAAATACAACTTATAGGTACATCAACCAGGTTATTAACTCAGGAGATGGTCCAACAATAAATGGTGCCGGTAATGTTATTTACGTAACTCTAAGTGGAGACTTTATAAGAACATCCGCACCAGATTTTACAACAAACTATGGTGAATTTACAACCGATGGTTCCGGTAGTTATACAGGATGGTTCATTACCGAGCCTTCTGGCAATGCTAGATTTACTCCAGGACAGACAGTCTCAATGAGGATCCGACTGAACGATGGTGAGGATGGCATATTGCCTGTAACCTACTTAACAACATATAGCACGATAACAGTTATTAATTTTGGAAATACACCAGCATCAAGTTTAGGCACAGGCTTAAGAGGTAGTTCGTTTGCTCCAGACAAAAGTTTTGTTTTCCTGTATGACAACACAGGTAATACGGGCAGGCCACTAAGCGGAACATTCGTCGAAAATGACGGAACTGCAAATACAAGCGCCAATTCATACGTTGGATTTTATAATGATAATGTCAATGGATTCTCGGGTTCTTGGGGATCAATAATACCCAATGTAAACTCAAATGGGGTAAAGGGCATTGAATTTCGGTCATTATCAACCGGCAATTTGCTTTATAGTGTTACAGATTCTGATGGCAATTGGAATGGAGTTAATACTATTAATCCTACTTCAGGAACTACCGCCCTGGTTGTTCCACATAATTTTGTTGATGATTTTACTATCGCTTCTGGTGCAAACGTCATGGTTGCTCCTAATGGATCATTAACAATTAACGGCACCCTCACCAACAGCGCAGGCTCAGCAGGTTTGGTTATCGAAAGCGATGCCACCGGCACCGGCTCCCTCATCCACAACACCGATAATGTACCGGCCACCATGCAGCGCTACATCACCGGCAGCACCGATTTATTGTCGCGCTACTACCACCATGTTTCCATCCCGCTGAACAACAGTGTGCAATCCAGCCAGTTTTCAGGTTCTTACCTGTTCAGCTTTAACCAGGCCACGCAAACCTGGAACCAGATTACTCAAGATAACGTCTCCCTGAACAACAACCAGGGTTATATGATCTTCTACCCGAACACAGAAACCACCTACAATTTCGTTGGTCAGCTGAACAACGGAGCATTTGTTGCCTCAACAACCACCGATGCCATTGATGAATACAGTCTGGTTCCCAACCCCTACCCTTCGGCCATTGACTGGGACGCTGCCACAGGATGGACAAAAACCAACCTGCTGGATGCCATCTGGATATGGAACCCTGTTGCACAGAACTACGCCGCTTACGGAACCCAGGCAGGCACCAACGGCGGAAGCCGCTACATTGCCCCCGGACAGGCTTTCTTTGTGAAATCTTCAGCTGCCAGCCCTGTGCTCAGCATGAACAATAATGTTCGTCTGCACAATGCTCAAGCCTTCTTCAACACGCCCATCAACAACCAGATGCTCAGGGTAAGGGCCGAAGCCAACGGATTCAGCGATGAGGCTATTGTTAGGTTCCATGCTGATGCCAGCCTGAACTATGAAGCTAACCTTGATGTGGACAAACTGCGTGGCAACGAGGCTGCACCTCAATTATTCACGCTTGCTTCGGACATGCGCGAACTTAGCATCAACACAGTTCCATTTGCAACGGAAACCTTTGTAATGCCCTTAGCATTTGAAAGTGGATTTGAAGGTGAGGTAGTTTTCAGCTTCTCCGAACTCAATAGCTTTGAAGAAGGAGCAACCATCTTCCTCGAAGACAAAACTACCGGAGAGATGATTAACCTGCAGGAACAGCAAACCTACAGTTTCATGCATAACCAGAGCAACGACCCCGACAGGTTCAACCTGCATTTCTTCGGCGTTACCGGAATAGATATGCCTGAGGCCAAAAGCGACTACCACATCTGGAGCCGCGACCGTAAGGTGTATATCAGTATTCCTGAACTGAACGGACAACAGGCACAAATAGAGATGTTTGATGTGCTTGGCAGCCGCATTTTCAGCAGCGAAGGCATAATGAACAGCCCGTCAGTAGTCCGCACCATGAACAGCGGAGTGGCTATAGTAAGGGTTACATCACAAGGCAGGGTTTACACAACTAAGTTATTCATCCAATAATACGATACGACCATGAAAAAGCACTTAAGAAACATACTGTTGGTAAGCGCCATGATGGTAGCCAGTCAGGTTTTGCTAGCCCAGCCACCCGATCCGCCGGTTGACCCGAGTGCGGGTGGCGGCCCCATTGGCGGTGGCGCACCCATAGGCACCGGAATTGGCATCCTGCTCACCCTTGGAGTCGCTTATGGCGCCAAAAAGGTGTATGCTGCCTGGAAGAACCGGGAAGATCTCGAGGAGTAGGTTCTGGTTGCTGGTTGCTGGTTGCTGGTTTCTGGTTTCTAGTTTCTGGTTTCTAGTTTCTTGTTACTTGTTTCGGGTTCAGGGTTTTTGCCTTGGGCCCGAAACTTTTTTATTCGTGAACCGGAATGTGAAGTGTAAATACTGAACCTTCTCCGGGGGTGCTTGAAACCTCCATCCGGATGTTGTTTTTTTCTGCGAAATCTTTGACAATCAACAAACCCAATCCTGTTCCTTTTTCATCCTTGGTGCCTTGCGATGAATAGAAAGTGTTGTTGTGAAACACCATCTGAATTTCTTCAGGTGTCATTCCCCTACCCGTATCTGTAATATTCACCTGTAGCTCATCAATATGGGTGACGCAGTCAATTGTGATCGTACCATGTTCCCCGGTAAACTTAATGGCATTGTTGATCAGGTTTCTAAAAATAACCCGCACCATATCCTTGTCCACAAATGCACTCCTGCCCTCAGGAATGGCGTTTTTAATGTGGATTGATTTGCTTTCTGCACGTGAACGGAGAAATTCAACCTCCTGTGCTACAATTCCTGCCAGTTCATGATAGCCCGGCTCGCACTGAAGTTGTCCGCGCTGATTCATTGCCCAGGTCATCAGGTTTTCGATCAGGCTGTATGTATTCGAACTTTGCTTGAACAGGCTGTCCAGTACTTTTTTCTTCTCCTGCTCCGACATGGAATCAAAATCTTCTGAAAGCAATTGCAAAAAACCCAGCATACTGCTGAAGGGACTTCTTAAGTCATGGGCTATCAGTGAGAAAAGCTTGTCCTTGGTGCTGTTGGTTTCTTCCAGTATCAGATTCTGCTGCTGGTATTTGTTGTTCAGTAACGACAAACGTTCATTGTTTTTTCGGATTTTTTTCCTGCTTTTTAATATCATTATGACCAAAAATGTGAGCAACACTGTGGTAAGTCCACCAAGGATTGCGAAATACAGCTGCAGTCTGATGGTCTTTGATTTATTTTCGTTCTCAAGTTTTAAACTAATGTTTTCAAGTTCTTTACGCTCAGTTTCATACCTTGTTTGCAGGTCCATCACATATTGCTTATGGTTGATCTCGCTGATGGAGTCGTTCAGTCTCATTAGCTTTCTGCTGAATTCCAATGCTTTGTCGGTCTTTCCAAGCTTTTCATACACCAACGACAGACTTCGGTATGAATCGAGCATGGTATTTTGGTGGCCCGACATAAGCGCAATTTTAAGCGCATTCTGAAAGTGCGGTTCGGCTTTTACGTAGTGTTTTAAATCCTTGTACAATGCTCCCAGTGTGTAATTATTGAGCATGACACCAAAAAGAATCTCATTCTCCTCACATATTTTTAACGATTCTTTGTAGGACAGTTCAGCCATTTCCATATTGCCTTTTATCTTGAAAATATTGCCAAGGTTCAGGTAAATTCTTGCCTGGTCCCGTGCCAGATTGTTTTCAACGGCTATTTTCAATGATGCCTTGTACATTTCCAGGGCTTCATCAAGCCTGCCAAGCTCCTTGTATGTAATTCCCAGATTGCTGTAGTTCATACTCAGATCAACCAGAGCATTCAGCTCTTTGTTTATCTCAACCGCCCGCTTAAAATATCCGGCAGATTTATCATAATCACCAAGTCCCTGGTTTATTATCCCGAGGTTATTCAGCACAATGGCGGCATTTTTCAGGTTGCTGCTGCTTTCATATAGCTTCAGTGCTTCCACATAGTGGTCAAAAGACTTGCGGAGGTCGCCTTTGCTGTCGTAAACCATGCCCAGGTTGTTGTGCGTAGCTGCTTTCCACTCCTCTGATTGAATCAATTCGGCATCGCGCAGGTTGATTCCGAAATAATACAATGCGCTGTCATATGATTGAAATTCATGGTACAGCCTGCCAAGCAGGTTATGTACATCAAATCTGGTATCTGTAGATTTCTTAAGGGAAAGAGCCATCTTTGCAAAATACATAGCCGAATCGTTTTGTCCGATATTGATGTAACAATTCCCAATTGTGTGATAGGCCTTTGACAGTAATGTATCGTTTTTAATCATTTTAATTCCTGCGACAGCTTCCAGAGCAAGAATTTTTCCCTGTTGGGGATTTTTAACACTCAAATCAAATGCATTTTCAATCAACTCCACCAACCCTTCTAAAGTTCTGTCCTGTGGTCCTGCAGTGCTGACAGCACCCGGCACAAGCCACAAAAAGAAAAACACATTACAGATTATGAACGTCTTAAAGCCGTAATGCCTGCTTTTCTGTTTCACTCTTACTATGTGCATACGCTCCATATTTGATTGCCTGACTGAAACAAATATACGAAAACATTAAGCTGATTTCAATAAATATTTTAAGCACCCCTGACACCTTATGTGGAGGTTGCATAAGTCACTTCATTGCTCATACACCCAAATTTTTATTAAAACCATTACTATTAATTTCAATCTGTTGTTATTTAACAACTTATCTGAATCTGTCCACATAAACCAATCTCCATTAATTAAATATTTCGTTACTTTAATGCCTGTATTTGCACTTTTGTCTCGATTGTATTAATTTTGATCGAAAAACAACCATCAAACCTGAGGTAAAATGAGAACCATCACAGCTATTTTCCTGCTTGCCATTTGTTTTCCGGGGCTTATCATTGCCCAGGACCTCACGCGTAAAGATGAGCTTTTGCGCTTTGCATCGGAACACCGAAGGGTGGAAGAAACGCAGAAAGCCGAAGCCTTAAGGATCGCTGATTCATTGGGCCTGGTTGTCCGGTTTGAAGATGAAAACGGCAAAACAATGGAACTCATGAAGTTTCAGAATGGTATGCCGTTTTATTATGTTACGGACAACCTTAATTCAGCGATCACCATGTCATCCGACGAGGTCTGGCCCGGCGGGGCTGCCAACCTGAGCCTGACCGGGTCGGGCATGACACTCGGTGTGTGGGATGGTGGTTCAACACGAATCACCCACCAGGAGTTTGGTGGAAGAGCTGTTCAGTCTGATGCAGCTGCCTCACCCAGCAACCACGCAACACACGTTGGCGGCACCATGATTGCTGCCGGTGTGGATCCATTGGCCAAAGGCATGTCGTATATGGCCAACCTGAACGCGTACGACTGGACTTCAGATGCCACCGAAATGGCCACCGCTGCAGCCGGCGGACTAAGGGTCTCCAATCATTCTTATGGTTCCATCAGAGGATGGTACTCCTTTGGTGGCAGCTGGTATTGGTATGGTAATGTGGATTACAGCCCTGTTGAAGACTGGGGATTTGGCTTTTATGGTACAGAAGCAGTCAACTGGGATCAGATTATGTTTAATGCTCCTTATTACCTGATTGTGAAATCAGCCGGAAACGACCGTGGTGAAGGTCCCGGCGATGGGGGCGCGTCAGGCCACTATGTATGGAATGGTACACAGTGGATTTGGTCAACTGCTGTAAGGCAGATAGACGGAGGACCGACGGGTTATGATTGTCTGCCATTTACAAGTGTGGCCAAAAACATCATCACTGTTGGTGCTGTAAATGATATTCCGGGCGGTTATTCGCAGCCCTCTGATGTGGTTATGAGCTCCTTCAGCGGATGGGGACCAACCGACGACGGGCGCATCAAACCTGACCTTGTTGCCAATGGTATCAGCCTGTATTCTACGTACAATTCTTCCAATACTGCCTATGGCACCATGAGCGGCACCTCCATGGCCAGCCCGAGTATTTCAGGTTCCGTTGGCTTGCTCCTTCAGCACTACAACAACCTCAATGGCAACACCCTGATCAGGTCGTCAACCATGAAAGGGCTTCTGATCCACACAGCAGATGAAGCCGGCGCTGCTGCCGGTCCTGACTACAGATTCGGATGGGGACTGGTAAATACCCGTAAAGCCGCCGATCTGATGACAGAAGATGATAATGTCGGAGGCGATGTGTTTATCCGCGAACTTACCATCAATCAGGGGCAGGAAATTGTGGTTCCCGTTACAGCCGAAGGAAATACGCCCCTTCGGGCTACCATCGTATGGACGGATGTTCCGGGAACCCCTCCGGCATTTTCTCTCGATCCGGCTAACCTGATGCTTGTCAACGATCTTGACCTGCGCATTCAAAAACCGGACAACAACCTTGAACAACCCTATATCCTTGATCCTGCAAATCCTGCCAATGCGGCAACAACCGGCGACAACTTCCGCGATAATGTGGAAATGGTGCATATTGCTTCACCAACAGCGCAGGCAGTCTATCAGATCAAGATCACGCACAAAGGCACTCTTTCAGGTGGCAGTCAGATATTCTCGCTGATACTTAGCGGAAACATGGCCGATGCCAACGATCCGGTAAATTTTGCAGCAACCTCCCCTTCTGCAACCACGGTGAACCTCAGCTGGGGGCTGAACAACAACAATGACGATGTTATCATGCTGTGGTCTGAAACACCAACTTTCGGAACATTGACCGACGGCAACACCTACCATGTGGGTCAAGCAATTCCGGGTGGTGGAACAGTGCTGTATATGGGAGGGCTAACAAGTTTTTCACATACGGGCAGGATTGGAAACACTTCTTATTACTATAAAATTCACTCTATTGGCAGTGGCAATGCCTATTCATTAGGCAGGCAAGCCGATGAAATCACCCAGGGTGAAGGTCCTTATCACAGGCCCAGACAACTGCAGGCAACATCAGGAAACAATACCGATGTTCAGCTTAGCTGGCTTTCGCCACCCATTGAAGACAGTTTTGAAACCTACACCAATTTCAACCTCACTTTTGGCAACTGGACACAGGTTGATGGTGACGGCAGTCCCACTTATACGATCAATGCTCATACTTTTCCGAATCAGGGATACACCGGTTCATTCATCATCTTTAATCCTTCACAGGTTAGCCCTCCAATGACCAGCGACAACGCCATTCAAGCCCGCACGGGAAGTAAATATGCTGCTTGTTTCGCTGCTACCATAGCACCCAATAACGATTGGTTAATAACACCAAAACTAAAAGTTGTCAGTGGCGACCAGCTTAAATTCTGGGCGAAAAGCTATGTGAACACCTATGGCCTGGAACGATTTAAAGTAGGTGTTTCGACAACAGGAACGCTTCCGGCCAACTTCACCATAATTTCAGCCGGTCCCTACCTTGAAGCACCAATTACATGGACGCAATATACCTACGACCTTACAGCCTACAATGGCATGGAAGTGTATCTTGCCATTCAATGCGTTTCCGATGATGCATTTATTTTCATGCTCGATGATTTTCACGTTACCGACGGGCTTGGAAATGTTATTTTCTCCTTGCTCAACGAAGACGAAGCCGCCGCCCAACCCGAACCCGATTTTCGTAGTGCTGCAAAGGAAGTTTCATCCAAACCCGGCCCTGTCGCCCCTCTGGAAAACCGTTCATTTTCCACCTACAAAGTTTTCCGTGATGGTGTCGAAATAGCTGATGTTAACGCTTTCAGCTACACCGATCTGAATCCCGGAAACGGAACACATGAATATACGGTACAGTCTGTTTTTGTGAATCCTGCAGCCACTTCCGAAGAAACAGAAACAGAAGAAGCACAAACCGGTTTGATCATCTGGACAGGCAGCAATAATTCATGGACAAATATTGCTAACTGGAACACCAACAGTGTGCCTGCTGCAACAAATCCCGTTAAGATTCCAGCCACAGCCAATAATCCTGTTCTTTCCACAACTGAAACAATTCAGAGTCTGACCATCGAAAGCGGGGCTGCACTCAGCATTGCTCCTTCAGGAAGACTGACGGTAAGCGAATTTATCAACAATCAGGCGGGAAACAACGGTTTTGTCATCCAGTCTGATGCCACCGGAACCGGCTCCCTACTGCACCAGACAAACTATGTGCAGGGCACCGTTCAGCGCTATATCGCCGGAAGCGACAACCCTTCCGTAACCCGCTATCACCAGGTTGCTGTTCCGCAGTCACCATCATCCAACCCGCTTTCCGGAATCTTTACAGGCTCATACCTGTATCGCTTTGATGGCAACCAAAGTCCGGGGAACGAATGGATCGGCTTTGGGCCTTCTACTACCACACCGCTGACAGTTGACCAGGGCTATCTGCTGTGGTACACCGGCAGCCAGACAACCTACAACTTTCCGGGTTACCTCAACAATGGAAACTTCACAGCGAGTACGCCCACAACAGCCACTGACCGCTTCAACCTCGTTCCCAACCCCTACCCTTCGGCTATTGACTGGGATGCGGCCTCGGGCTGGACACGATCGGGCCTGCTCGATGCCATCTGGATATGGAACCGCAATGCCAACAACTATGCCTCCTACATCAGCCAGGCAGGAATCAACGGGGGAAGCCGTTACATTGCCACCGGGCAGTCATTCTTTGTCAGGTCAAACGCAGGCAGTGCTTCTCTGGCCATGAACAACAATGTGCGCACCCACAGCAACCAGGTGTTTTTCTCCACTGATGACCAAAGCCATCAATTGAGGCTTACCGTTTCATCTTCAACCGGTTCGGATGAATTGCTGCTCAGGTTTGTGCCAGGTACCAGCCTGAATTTTGATCCTGAAGCCGACGTACATAAGCTCAGGGGAGGCCAGACGGCGCCTCAGATGTACACCAGCTCGACAGATCAGGAAGAACTTTGTATTCAATCATTTGAATATGAAGGTCCACTGATGCACATCCCGGTTTCGTTTGAAATGGCCGAAGCCGGATCACTAAACCTGCATTTCAGCGGCATGGAGGGTTTTCAGGGACATTTTGCCTTTTTGCTTGAAGACAACATTGAAGGACAACTTGTTGATATATCAGCAACAAATCCTGTTGTGTTCAGTCATAACCCGGAACACCCCGCCGGCAGGTTTACCCTGCTCATACATGACCTTACCGGAATTAAGACTTCGGATGGGAAGGATAAGCCAGTAACCTATGCTCATGACGGTTATGTGTACATCCATCTGCCCGGGCAGGTTTCAGGTCCGGTGAATATACAGATAACAGATGTCAGCGGAAAGCTTATCCATCAGTCAGAACATACCGCTGTAAAAACCACAAGGGTTAATCCAGAAGCCCCAAAGGGAGTTTATCTGGTTCGTATTGCTTATAACGAAACTGTTTATAGCCAGAAAGTTATTATGTATTAATAGTTCATTGTCTGGTCAACAATGTGTTTCAGCTATAATCAATAATTGTTTACAATTAGTTCATATTTGTTGAACTCTGTATCAGTGTTTTCGTATTACTTTTGCATTTCCTGACGATGCAATACTCTGTTCATAAACTGGTCACCTTTACTTAAACCGAAAGCATGATTTTCATATGCCGGCAACGACACTTACCATCCTGAACTTTCTTAGGCGAAATGCCTTTTTAATCGTGCTTTTGTTTTTTTTGTTACCTGCTTCATCTGTATTGAAATCCCAGCAGATTGTCGTCAGTAGTTATTTCAATACCAACACAAGCCCTCCCAACGATGAATGGTCGGAGTTGCTGGTTATTGAAGACAACCTCGACATCAGAAACTGGACATTCCGCGACAATAATGCAAATCAGACCGGATGGCAGCCAGAAATAACCTTCAGAAACATTGATTTCTGGAACAATCTGCGTGCAGGGACAATAATCATCATTTGGCACAGGCTGTCAACCAACACACTGGATGTTAACAAGTCTGACGGGTACATTCAGGTCGCAGCCAATGACGCAGCGTATTTTTCGGGCGGTAATTTTGTTGGTATTGGGAACACACTTAATATCGCTGCAGGTGGCGATTTGCTGCAGATCAGGAATGCTGCAGGAAACCATATCCATGCCCTGGGGCACATTGCAACGGTACCTGTTAATGGCATCTTTGAAAACCTGCCCCTGCCAAAGCTAAACCTCAATCAGGGTATAGCAAACGGTGAAGCTGTGATGGTTTTTCCGGGAACCTCAATTGCGGAGTATGGTACCAATGGACCTCATAGCGGGACAACCTGGGCGACAAAAAGTACAACTAATACCTTCGGCCTTCCGAACAACAATCCATTAGCTCCCTCAGAAGCCAACAGCGATTACTGGAGGTCGTTGAGGCAACCTCTGTGGGCGAATCCGACCCTGACCAGTGTCCTGAATCCCGGAAACACCTCAGTAACACTTAACTGGAACGCACTTACCGATCCTTATTCTACAGACCAGACACAGGGATATATCATTTTGCGGAACACCTCAAATTCATTTGCAGACCCGGCTGACGGCACAACATACACTGTGGGCGGCATCATTGGCGGCGCCACTGTGCTGGCAGTCATTACGGGGTCGAATGTTACTTCTTTTGTGGACAACAACAGTGTTGGGTGTAACGAAACGATTTATTACCGGATTTACGGATACCGTTATGCAACCGACAACCTTCAGGGCAACAGCTTTAATGTTGCGCGCGGAAGGGCGTACAACGAAAATTTTGCCTTTTCGAGTGTTACCGGACCTCAGGATCAGTTTATTACGGCATCAATAAGCCCAACCACCGCTTCGATCTGTCTGGGCGAAAACGCCTCATTTACCTGTAGCCATAATGGATTGGGTGTCCTTCAGTTCCAATGGCAGGTTGATCAGGGAAGTGGCTGGACCGACCTTGTTGACGGGGCATTATACAATGGTTCAACCACCGAAACACTTCAGATAAACAATCCGGGCATTGGCATGAATGGTTATTTATACCGTTGCCGGGTAAGTCCTGAATGCGGTCCGCTTGCTTTTTCACCTGCTGCCACGCTCATCATCACCGCTGCTCCGGTTGCCCCAACATCTGCCACCGTCAACCCACAGTCTATCTGCGAATCTGATGGAGGCAATATTACTTTAACAGCAATTGGCGGATCAGGCACTGAATTGCGTTGGTACACAGGTGGCTGTCAGATGAATCTTATAGGCACAGGAAACAATTTGGTATTAGCATCCCCAACAGTCACTACAACATATTATGCGCTTTGGGCAACCGCTAATTGCGGCATTTCCTCATGTGTGTCGGTTACTGTTGATGTTGACCAGCTGCCCTCTCAGGCCAACGCAGGAAGTGATGCCGTACATTGCGGAAACACAGCCAATCTTTCGGCCAACAACCCCACTGTCGGGACAGGATTATGGACACAGGTTTCAGGTCCGGGCACCACAACTTTCACTGACCCAACGCTGAACACAACATCAGTATTGGTTTCAGAACAAGGTACTTACGTTTACCGCTGGACGGTAAGCACTTCAGGCCCGTGTCCGGATTCTGAAGATGAAGTTACCCATGAATTTTACAACCAGCCCACAACAAGTCAGGCCGGTACCGACCAATCGCTCTGTGCTGTGTTAATCACTAATTTACAAGCCAATACACCAGTGTATGGAAGTGGCACATGGACACAGATCAGCGGAGGTGCATTAAACATTGCTGATCCTTTCAGCCCCACCACCCAAATCACTGCCGGGGCTTATGGAACCTTTGTGCTCAGGTGGACCATCACAAACGGCAACTGCAGCCCAAGCCAGGATGAGGTAACTGTTGTGTTCAGTGATGCGATAACAGTTAACCCATCGAGCAACAGCCCGGTATGCGAAACAAATACCATTGAGCTATATTGTGATATCGGCAACGCTTCATATCTGTGGACAGGCCCTGACGGATTTGTTTCCAGCGATCAAAATCCTGTCATCACAAATGCAGGCCTGAATAATGCAGGAAGTTACACAGTAACTGTGTCTGGCATCCCCGGAGGCTGTCCCAACTCGAGCAACAGCACCGTAGTTGATGTTGCACCAACCCCCACAACCGGGCCTGTTACTCCTGCTGACGGCACAAACTGCATTGGCTCGCTGGCAACCTATAGTGTCACCGGACTCAATGGTTCAACCTACCTCTGGATTGTCACAGGCGGGACTGTACAACCTCCGGGCAATACGGCAGTAGTCGATATTCTTTGGGGCAACACCCCAGGAAATTACAGCATCTCTGTCACACAAACTTCTGCTGCCGGCTGCATCTCCGAAACAGTAAGCACCACCGCAGAACTTATTGAAGCACCTACAGCTTTTGCAGGGACAGATGATGGCATATGCGAGGGTGAAACCTACCTGCTTGCCAATGCCACAGCAGATCACTTCACTTATGTCGCTTGGACAAGCAGCGGGGATGGTGTGTTCAGTGATGCAGGGACGCTAAATCCGACCTATAACCCCGGTCCGGCTGATGCAATCAACGGGGGAGCATTGCTAACACTCACTGCCGGCAATGTGGCCTCCGGCTGCGAATCAGCATCCTCATCCATTTTTCTTACAATAAGCAACAGTTTGCAACTGACAGCAGAAATTATCGGGCCGGCCGGTACAATTTGTGCAGGAGATGAAATTACGCTGAGTCTAAATTTAACCAATGCCGGAAACGACCCGTCGTTTCAATGGCTGCTCAATGGAACGCCAGTTTCTAACGGATTAACGTTTACGTTCATCCCTGAGCCGGGTGATGTGGTGAATTGTATTGTTCATTCGTCACTAAGTTGTGTTACAAACGACCCATTAACTGCTGTTTTGGACAATTTTAACCTGTCGCCTGCAATCAACATTAACGAGATTATTGCCTCTGATGCTGAATGTGGCATTCCCAATGGAAGCATCAGGATTTTCGCCTCCGGAGGCACACAACCATTGGCATACAGCATCACCGGCGGCTCAGATTTTCAGAATCAGGATTTGTTTACTGGTCTGGCATCAGGATCTTATGCCATCATTGTCCGTGATGCATCAAATTGTCAGGTCAGTGGCGGTGATGTTATTATCGGATCCACAGGTGGAGCCTCAATCAGTGGAATTGAAACCAATGCGGCAACATGCGGGCTCAATAATGGTTCACTAACCGTTAATGCCCAGGGCGGCACCCCTCCTTTGACCTATAGCATCACCAATGGCGCAAGTTGGAGCAGTAATCCGTTGTTTACCAATCTTCTATCAGGCAATTATCCGGTTTGGGTGCAGGATGCCAACAGTTGCCTCAGCATCTATCCCCAACAGGTAAACATTCCTGATACGCCCGGACCAACACTTGTATCAATAATCATCACTGATGCCACCGACGGAGGATTTAACGGATCAGCAGAAATTAACGTAACCGGAAATGGCCCGTTTCAATTCAGCCTTGATGGACTCAACTGGCAATCATCTAACATTTTTCTGAATTTACAACCAGGCACTTATGGCGCATTTATCAGAGATATAAATGATTGTGTGCTCAATGAATCATTTGTCATTGGAAACAGCTTATCGGTGCAGGTGGTTGTATCTACCGGGAACCAAAGCGCTTGTGAAGGTGATACACTCCTTGTTCCCATTAAGATTTCAGGTTTCAGTCAGATTGTATCTTTCACACTTGCTTTTCAATTCCCTGACGACTTATTGGAATACATTGGATTTGAGCAGGTAAACACAGCTTTTGACCCGGGTAGTGTTGGGGTTACCAATCCTCAGCAGGGATTGGTTTTTATGCAGTGGCAGCACAGCAGTCCTGTCAGCCTCGACAATGAAAGTGTCATCGTTGTGCTAAGGCTGGTAAGCAGACAAGCCGGCAGCGGCAGTCTTGCATGGCAGCCCGGCCTCAGCAGCTTCAGTTCTTCAGGCGGGCAACTCCTGAGCACAAGTTTTTCAACCTCTACGGTTGACATTTTTGCAATTTCCGGGATATCAACCTCTGGTGCCGGCATGTATTGTGAATCGGACGATGTTGAATTGTTTGCTTCCACACAAGGCACGCCCGTAACCCTATGGGAATGGCGAACACCCAACGGTGACATTTTCTATGGGCAGACTTTAACCCTTTCGCCCATTGAACCTTCAGAGGGCGGGCTTTATGTCATAACAGGTCTGAATACAAATGGCTGTATTTCAAGAAGCCAGGTTGAAGTTTTGGTTGAGCCGCTTCCAAGGCCGGTGATTGCACAGAAAGATACGTTATGTTCAGGGGACCCGGTGCTTCTGGATGCCGGAGCAGGATACAGCAGCTATCTGTGGCATGATGGAAGTACGGAACAGAACCTGCTGGCATCAGAGAAAGGCACCTATTATGTTTGGGTAGAATCAGCTTTGGGTTGCAGAGGCTCCGACACAGTCTGGATTGTCCCATGTGGCGCCCGTCTGCTTCTGCCAAATGCATTCAGTCCTGACGGAAACGGGAGTAATGAAGTTTTCAGACCAGTATGGGATGACTGGTTTCCTGTTGAATATCAATTAAATATCTTCAATAGATGGGGACAACTTGTTTTTCGCACCAATGATTATAATCAGGGATGGGATGGCACCTTTAAAGGAGAGAAAGCTCCTGCAGGCGCTTATGTGTACACCGTAAGTGCGAAATTCAGCGGTTATACCGGCAGTAATCCTGAAGTGCAAAAGCGCGGCACCTTCATGCTTATCAGAAGGGAATAAATTTCAGTCTGTTGTATTATAGATTCCGGGTAAAGATCAGTTTATCCAATATTGGTGTACACGGCCTGCACGTCATCATCTTCCTCAACTTTATCAAGGAATTTATCTATGTCAGCGATCTGTTCTTCTGTGAACTGTAAGGGTGAGTTGGCGAAGCGCTGCAGGTTAGATTTCACCAGTTCAATTCCTTTTTCTTCCAGCGCTTCATGCAGGCTGCCAAAATTAGTGTAGTCAGCATATGCGAAAGCGGTTTCCTCGAGCACTTCAATTTCTTCAAGTCCGGCATCAATCAATTCAAATTCAAGCTCTTCGATATTTGTACCCGGCTTCAACTTAAATTCAAAGACTGCTTTACGTGTGAACATAAAATCAAGTGAGCCACTGGGTACAAACGAACCACCAGACTTGTTAAAATATGATTTTACGTTGGCAACTGTTCTTGTGGTGTTGTCTGTGGCACATTCGACCACCACGAGCACGCCATGGGGTCCTTTGCCTTCATAAACAACCTCAACCATGGTATCAGCATCTTTTCCGGCTGCACGTTTGATTGCTGCCTCAATGTTCTCCTTGGGCATATTCTCAGCCTTGGCGTTCTGAATGGCGTTGCGCAACCTGGGATTCATTTCCGGATCCTGTCCCCCTTCCTTAGCCGCAATGGTAATCAGTTTACCAAGTTTCGGAAATACTTTCGACATCTTGTCCCAGCGTTTTTCCTTTGCTGCCCGGCGGTATTCAAATGCTCTGCCCATAAAGTTCGGTATGTTATTTCAGTCGGCAAAAGTAAAAAGATAAGGTCGAAAATGAAAACCTTTGTCGTACAATCATAAAATTATCCTAAAACCAGAAATTACATCCACGAAAATATCAGGTATCATTTATTTGGCATTATCCTTCATTTTATGCATCTTTGTAAACACGCAAACACCCATAAACCATGCTGTCCTTAAGTTTTATTTTTCTGATCCTTGCACTTGTAATTATCCTGCTTTTACTCGTTTTAAGACTGACAAAAAACCAGAACGCTAATACTGGCCAACCTGAGTTGATTGCACGTATTGAATACCTCGAACGGAGCCTTAACCGTATTGAAGGCAACATAAAGGATGACTTCAGGCAAAACCGCGAAGAATTAGGCAACAACCTTAATATGTTCCAGCAGGGATTTCTCGACACCCTTAAGGAAATTTCGCGGCAACAGATGGAACAAATCAAAAGCATGCAGGAACAAAACCAGCAGGTAATCACCAGCATGAACAAAAGCCTGGAAGAAAAACTTACTCAACTGGCCGACCGTTTTCAGCTAAATGCACAGCAAAGCAGAGAGGCATTAGACAAGTCGCTGAAGGAATTTCAGGAGAGCTTTAGTCGCAATGTAAAAGAATTCAATGAGATGCAGCAACAGAAGTTTGCCGGGTTGGAAAAAAAACAGGCAGAGCTGATCACCTCCACTGAACTCAAACTGGAGAAAATGCGCGAAACCGTTGACGAAAAACTTCAGAAAACTTTAGAAACCAGACTTGGCCAATCCTTTGAACTGGTCAGCAAACAACTTGAGAGTGTTCAAAAAGGATTAGGTGAAATGCAGTCACTGGCAACTGATGTTGGAGGCTTGAAGAAGGTACTCTCAAACGTGAAAACCCGCGGTGTACTAGGAGAAATTCAATTGTCAAATATTCTGGAACAAATCCTGGCGCCCGAACAATATGAGGCCAATGTAAAAACAAAATCTTCCAGTGCTGACCATGTTGAATTTGCCATCAGGTTGCCCGGAAAAAATGATGGTCAGGGTTTTGTGTATCTGCCTATTGATGCCAAATTCCCCCAGGAAAGCTATTACCTGTTGCAACAGGCCTACGACAACGCAAATCCGCAGTTGATTGATGAAGCCACAAAATCTCTTGCCTCTTCAATTACCAAATTCGCAAAAGACATCAGCGAAAAGTACCTCGATCCGCCCAATACAACCGATTTTGGTATCATGTTCCTTCCTGTTGAAGGCCTTTATGCTGAAATAGTGCGCAATACCGACCTCATTGAACAACTTCAACGCAAATACAAAATCATAGTCACCGGCCCAACCACCCTGGCCGCCATTCTCAACAGCCTTCAGATGGGCTTCAAAACCTTAGCCATTCAGAAGCGGAGCAGCGAAGTATGGCAAATACTTGGAGCAGTTAAAACTGAATTCAGTAAATTCGGGGGCATACTCGAAAAAGCCAGAAAAAAAATTGACGAGGCAGGAAACGAAATTGACACACTGGTTGGCACACGCACTAAGGCCATCGAACGCAAACTCAGGCAGGTTCAGGAAATGCCTGCTCATGAAACAAAATTACTTTTCGACGATCAAACAATTATCGAACAGGATGAGGAGGAAGTCTGAACCAATACGTGTTAATCCCAAAGGATTTTAGTCAATACAGCGAAGCAATAACATCTGTGTTACCTGCCGAAATGCTTGCTGAGCCAGGTCTTTGGCAAATAAAACAAAATCGTACCTACCACAATTCCAGCCAGATAGCCGTATGGCAATCCATTTGCCAACAACCCAACTACCAGAGCAATAAAGAAACTCCTTCGGTCAGTGATGATATCTTTTAACAGCAGCATTAATGCGATACCTTCAAACAGAAGTATCACTCCTAAAATGGGTTTTGGAAAAACACTGAGGATAGCCTGAGGCTGGTGGCCGATAAACAGCCCGAGAAAAATATAGAACAAACCATAAATGAAGGTTGAGCCTCCGGTTCGACCGCCAAAAGTGTAGTGTCCGGCAATACCCCCTGAACCATGACATGCAGGCAAGCCTCCAAAAAATGACCCGGCGATATTCATTATGGAATAGGTGAGCCCAATTTTGCCAACAGACACTTTCCTTTCAGGGAAATAGTCTTTAATCAGCTGATTGGTTGCAAAAACGGAATTACCCAATGAAAGAGGTATCTGAGGCAGCGCGAGCAAAACAAATCCGGTAACAACATGCTCCAGCGTAATTTCCGGCATTGTGTAGGCAGGTAGCTGAAAAGCAAATAGCCCGAACACTGAAAAATTAAAGACAACTGAATAAAGAATACCCAATAATATAATGATCAATGCCGGAGGCACTTTTTTATTGCCAATAAACACTAACCCCAGCGCAAAGGCAGCCAATGCAAGTATGTAGCCCTGAATGAAATCGTCAGGAATGTAGTCCTTGAGTGACAACAGGCATAATTGCATTCCAAGTCCAAACTGAATGCCTCTGATAACAGTTTTGGGAATGACCCTGTTCATATAGGCAAGCAAGCCGGTAACAGTCAAAATGAGCATGGTTAATCCAATAGCAAGCCCTCCGCCAAAAATTACAGCACCCGAAACTTTTTGTGTAATTACAATCAGCGCAACCGCTTTTAGTGGCTGAACGGGCATAGGCAAACGATAGACCAATGCAGTGATTAACTGCATGATTCCAAAAATAATCAGGATACTTGCAGCGTTGAGATCAGTAACAGCCAGCATGGCAACGATCAGGGGCAAATCTGTGCCCAGATCACCAAATGCGCCTGACATCTCATTCCTGTTGAACTTTAACCCCCAAATACTGTAACCCATTCAGTGTTACTATTTATTCTGATACTACTGTAATACAATACTTTATTTACGTCACGCTAATAAAACAACAGCCCTGAAGCATCCTGAAAAATCCCACACACTGGTTATCCTGTTTTATTAAGTAAATATACATTTTATAAGTTCACCAAATACAGGATTAAGCACCTGTGCTCTAAAATTTGCCTGCACGCGTATCCGTCAGTCACTATAAATTCAGTCACACATCTTCAGCACTAATAAGAGCAATCAACTTAGCACAACGCAACATACAACAACATAAACTACAGTGTTGATAATCTGATTCATACAAGATTTAATATTTAGAATCATTCTAAATTTGTTGTATGTAAGATAAAATCCGGCTCTATAATTACTCACCAATAAGTAAGTATGTACCTTTGTTTCGTATTTTTACGAAATACGTAAAGAAATGGAAGCAACCCTCACTTATACCGATCAGCATATCAGGCTGGCGCGCATTGCAAAAGCTATGGGTCATCCGGCCAGAATCATGATTCTGGAACTGCTTTCGCAGCAAAGTTGCTGCTACAGTGGAGACATGGCCGAAGACCTGCCGATAGCACGGTCAACTTTATCGCAACACCTGAAAGAACTTAAAGATTCAGGGCTTATTCAGGGAGAACTAACCTCACCCCGGATAAAATATTGCCTCAATCAGGACAACTGGGAACTGGCACGCAATATGTATAATAACCTGTTTAAAACAAGATTGTGTAAAATATAATTACCTATTGTACTATGAAAAAAGACATCAAAATTCTGGGCACAGGCTGCCCGAAATGTAAACAGTTGGAAGAGGCTGTCAGAAAAACCGTAAGCGACAATTCTGTCGAAGCCGACATCAGCAAAGTGGAGGACATTGTAGATATCATGGGCTATGGCATCATGCGCACACCAGGCCTTGTAATTGATGGCAAGGTGGTTATGAGTGGCAGGCTTCCATCAACAAGCGAACTGAAAGAATTGATTACCAAATAAATATTTAAATTAATCAACAACATTAACCATGAAAAGATTAGTAATTTTTTTGGGTGTAATAGCCCTTATGGTGGTGGCAATGCCAGGTGAAACCAGCGCACAATCCCCAACAAAAAAGAATGTACTCGACATTTATTACACACACAGCACCAACCGCTGTGCAGGATGTAAGGCGATTGAAACCCAGACAAAAGAAACCCTCGAAAAAGAATTCAGCAAAGAAGTTTCGGATGGCAAGATTGTGTTTCATGCAGTTAATATTGACCTGAAAGAAAATAAAGCTTTCGTAGATAAATACGAGGTTTGGGGATCAGGCCTTTTTATAATCAACAATACAACTGCTAAAAATACCGATCTTACAAAAGAGGGTTTTGCCACGGCACGCACCAAGCCTGAAGAGTTCAGGGCAACATTGGCAAAGGCCATAAGGGAAAACCTGAAGCAATGACCAACAAGATAAGCGTTTTTATTTTACTCTGTTTATAACGATTCAATATGGATTTCCTTCAAAGTATCCTCGACAGCACCTCCATGCCATTTCTGACTGCCCTGCTGCTGGGACTTATGACAGCCATCAGTCCATGTCCTCTGGCAACAAATATCACAGCCATTGCTTTCATCAGCAAGGATATTGACAACAGGCGAAAGGTGTTTTATAATGGCTTGATTTACACGCTTGGAAGGGCTGTTACCTATACTGGCCTGGGCTTGATACTCTATTTTGGTGCCAGTACTTTTCATATTGCCGGATTCTTTCAAACATGGGGTGAAAGGTTACTGGGGCCTCTCCTGCTCATCATCGGCATTTTCATGCTTGATGTGTTCCGTTTTAATTTTCCGGGACTGTCCTCATTAACCGGTAGCATGGAACGTTCAGAAAAGCGCGGATTCTGGAGGGTTCTTCTGTTGGGAATTGTTTTTGCTCTTGCCTTTTGCCCATATAGCGGGGTGCTCTATTTTGGCATGTTGATCCCGATTAGCATTGCCAGTCCCTCTGGTCTGTTTCTTCCCCTTGTTTTTGCTGTTGCAACAGGCCTTCCGGTTATTGTACTGGCCTATTTTCTGGCTTTTACCATGTCAGAGGTCGGCAATTTTTACAACAAACTGAAAAACTTTGAACATTGGTTCAGAAAAGTTGTGGCAATTGTTTTCATCCTTGTTGGCGTCTATTACATTACCATATTTTTTATTCCTTAAACTATGGACTGGAAAAAAGAAACCAGGTTTTTAGGCTGGATCATTGTCATCTTTGTAGCTGCATTCTTCCTTCCACTCGAAAGCGAAAGATTTAATACTGCCCTTTTGGCTACACTTGATCTTAGTCGGTGGTATGCACGCGAACATGTTATCCTGTGCTTGCTTCCGGCTTTTTTTATTGCAGGTGTTATTCAGGTATTTGTGAGTCAGGGAGCGGTGATGAAGTATTTTGGCGCCAAAGCCAGGAAGTGGGTTGCTTACACGGTTGCCTCTGTATCAGGCACCATTCTCGCTGTATGCAGCTGCACCATACTGCCCTTATTTTCGAGCATCCATAAACGTGGCGCAGGCTTGGGTCCGGCTGTGGCATTTTTATACTCCGGCCCCGCAATCAACATTCTGGCAATTATACTGACTGCCAGGATTCTGGGTATTGAGATGGGAATCGCACGCATCATCGGAGCTGTAGTATTTGCAGTAGTTATAGGCTCGGCGATGGCACTGATTTACCGCAAAGAAGAAAGAAAAAAGCGTGCAGACCAGATAAATTTCCCTGATGTTGCCGAAAAACGGCCAATGTGGAAAACATCATTTCACTTTTTTACCCTGGTGCTTATCCTAGTTTTTGCCAACTGGGGCAAACCTGGTGAAGGGATTACAGACGGAGGATGGTATTACATTTGGTTCTACAAATGGTATATCACTGGTTTTTTTGGACTTTTTTTGGTTTATTCCCTGATATTTATCCTCGGGATAAAATGGTGGCATGTAGCATTGGTTGCCGCAGTCACTGGCGCATCAGGAGTTATCGCCGCTTCTCCTCTGGTGCCGATGATCGTTGGTATCGCCGGATTGAGTATCATTACCCTGCTGGACAAAAATGATCCTGACAATCCTGAATGGACCCGTTCAAGCTGGGATTTCACCAAACAGATTATGCCATTGCTGGCGATTGGTGTTGTTACAGCTGGCTTCTTGTTGGGCTCGACCCATGATGACACGGCAATTGCAGGCATTATCCCCAACGAATGGATTGTTGCACTGGTAGGCGGAAACTCTGTTTTTTCAAATTTATTTGCTTCAATAGTTGGTGCATTTATGTACTTCGCGACACTTACTGAAGTGCCTATTTTACAAGGCCTTATCGCTGCCGGCATGGGCAAAGGGCCAGCATTGGCTTTGTTGCTTGCCGGCCCTTCGCTCTCGTTGCCAAACATGCTCGTGATCAGAGGTGTGATGGGAACTCAGAAAACCTTGGTTTATGTAGGACTGGTGGTTCTTATGGCTACTGTTACGGGATTAATTTACGGAGCCTTGTTTTAGAATAAGTGTTTATGGACAAGCAATCCTTTTTTGAAAACAGTTTTGAATCATGGGGACTAAGATTTATAAGTCCGCGAAATGCTTTTCCACTTTGCTTGCAAGGAGCAGTAATGGTTGACCTGAGACCCGATTGGGAAGGCGCATTCAAACGACCGGATGTCCCAGAACTCATGCTTCTGCCCTATACTGAGATAGACCAACACATTAACCTTGTGCCACGTGACCGCTTTCTGATCCTGGGCGATTGTGTTGGGCTCCGCAGCAAAGAAGTATTGATTAAGCTCATTAATCTTGGTTTCACCAACATTGTCTCTATGGCCGGTGGTTTTGTTGATTGGGAGCGGGATGGCCTGCCCATTGTTGTTGATATGCAGGAGCGGCTGACAGGCAGCTGCATGTGTCAGCTTAAGCCACGAGAAAAAAATAAGGGTTAATGAAAACAACAATAAAACTCATCTCAGTCTTAGGATGTATCATATTGGCTTCCTGTGAAAAAAACAACCAGGAAAACCTCAAATTAAATCCAGATATACAAATCCTTAGTCTTGAGGCGACAATTAAGGAAGTTATGGCATGGGACACCACAACATTAACAGTTCATGCAACAGGCAATAACATTTCTTATTCGTGGGAAGCCAATCACGGCGATATACTTGGAAGCGGCATATCGGTTAAGTATGCAGCAGGACAATGCTGCATCGGCCTTAACACCATAACATGCAGGGTTTTTAATGAACAAGGTTATGCCGAAGACACCATCCAGATTCGTGTTACGCCATATATGATTAAACCATGAAAGCGTATCTGTTTCTGATCGGATTGCTGCTTATTGCAGGGCTTAATAAGTTACAAGCTCAGTGCTGTGCAGCAGGAAATCCCCTGAACATGATGCTTGACACACAACCCCTTGGCAAACAAAATCTTCGGGTGTCGCTTTTGTATCGCCATAGCCTTTCCAATACATACTATCAGGAAAGCAAACCGATTGAAATTAACTATCTTGATAATTCAGGCTTCAATTATCTTGAATTTTCCGCTTTATATAACATTACCGAACAGCTTGGCATTCAGGCTGAAATCGGCTATTTTCTGTCGAAATTTGAATCCTACAAGAATCCAATGATCAATAAAAGCGAAGGTTATGGCCTGGCTGATCTGAATCTGATGCTGCGTTATGAATTGATTCAAAAACCATTTGAAAAGTTCAACCTTGGATTGTCTGGAGGAATGAAGCTGCCTGTTGGTGTTTTCGATCAGCAAGTGGCTCAGGTCAAACTGCCCATCAATGTACAGCCATCTTCCGGCAGCTATCGCTATCATGGAGGCATCACCCTGGCAAAAGGATTCAGATATGCTCCCTGGCAGATTCTTGGAAGCGCAATGATTGAGTACTCTCAGCGCATTTCTTCAAGGTTTTTCGATTATCAGTATGGAACAGTGTATGCATTTCAGGCAGGAAGCAGCTATACCTTTCACTCCAAAGCAATGGGAATTTTGCAGTTCAGGACTGAGATAAGAGAACAATCAAAACGCGAAAACAATCAGATTGTTAATGCTTCGGGCGGGGAGATAGTTTTGCTTGTTCCTCAGATTAACTTCATTCCTGTAAAAAACATGGGAGTTAATTTGTCCTTCTCTCTGCCGGTGTACAGACGCTATAATGATATTCAGTTTGGGAACAAATATTCTTTCTCTCTGGCAATCAGTAGCACACAAAAATTGTCTAAACAATCACTATAATGGTTTTGGTGCTTCAGTTTTGGCAGCTGATTTCACGTGCAAGTCGAGTTGCGGGAAAGGTATTTCGATTTGGTGCTCCCTAAAGGCATCGAAAATTGCGTAATATAACTGACTTTTCAGCACATTGGGGGTATTGCTGTATTCAGCAGTCCAAACCCTTAGGACAAAGTTCAGGCTGCTGTCTCCAAAATTATCGAAAAGCACATCGGGTGATGGTTCAGGCAACACACCCGGATTGGCCATGGCAATATCAACCAGCAATTTCCTGACACGGTTTGGATCCTCTTTGTAGGACACACCTACCGGAAAGTTCAGGCGAACATTCTTGGTGTTGTGGGTCCAATTGATTACACGTTGACTGACAAGGTCGGAATTTGGGACAATCACCGAAATATTGTCGTTGGTGAGTACTGTAGTTGAGCGGGCCGAAATCTCAACTATGTTTCCCTGCAGCTGGTCAATCTCGATGCGGTCACCGATCTTTACTGGTCGTTCAAACAAAATAATGATCCCGCTGATAAAGTTATTGGCCACATTTTGCAGACCAAAGCCTATACCAATGCCCAAGGCTCCCATCATAATCCCCAGTGCACTCAGGTCAATACCCGAAGTTTGAAAAATAATAATGGCACCAACTACCACAAGTAAATACCTGGTAATGGTGGCCATAGACTGTGCCACGCCGGGTTCGATTCCGTATCGGGGAAAAATACGACCTGCCAGAAAACGCTTCACCCAGCCAGTAAAGAAAAACAGCAGGTATAGTGCAATTGCAAGCAGAATAATGGACTTCGTGGTGATGGGTGTTTTACCCAAATGAAACAGATGGTATTGCCAGATTTCAAAAAACCAATCAAACAAATCTTTTTCTGCAGCCATCATATTGAAAAGATATTAGTGAATGGCAAACATAAGAAATTTCATTACCAGTTATGACACCTAAACATATTGATGCAAAAGGCAGCCCTTTTGTTCATCAACTTTTTGCACCGACTCTTTCCATTAAAAAATGAATGAGCACATACTAAACAACCCTTATCCATTCAAAAGTCAGTTATGAATAATAAAGCATTGGTCGTCATTCATGAGTTCAAATTCCACGATGATATGTATATACTCTGCGATGAAAAGAAATGTCTGATAATCAAAAAACCAATTTATATGCCTTTCTTTTATTATGGCCAGCATACTTTACAAAAACTTAACTTAATTTTTCACTTGTCACAGAAATATGTCGTATGTTTGCGTCATAAAACATAAGTCCATGAGAAAGACCGAACAATTTACTTTTCAGGAGCAGGAACTTGCCGTTTTATCGCGCGTTTTGTCGCATCCTGCCCGGCTTGCCATCCTCAAATTCCTGGCCGAAACCGAGTGTTGCATCTCGGGCGACATCAGCAACGAAATTCCACTGAGCCGCACTACTGTTTCCCAGCATCTGAGCGAACTCAAAAATGCCGGCCTCATTAAAGGTGAAATCGAAGGCGTGAAAATTAGTTACTGCCTCGACCATGCAAAAATCAATGCTGTATCAGAACAGTTTAACGAATTCTTTTCTAGTATTTTAAACCATAAAAACCCAAGTTGTACGCTATGAAAGTTCTAATTTTGTGCACTGGCAATTCATGCCGCAGTCAGATGGCCGAGGGCTTTCTGAAATCATTCGACCCCAAGCTGGAAGTTCATTCAGCCGGCACCAGCCCCTCAACCCGCGTTCATCCAAAGGCTATTCTTGCGATGCAGGAAGCAATGATTGACATCAGCGGCAACTACCCAAAAACGGTTGATGAATTCATTGATCAGCCCTTCGATTTCGTGGTCACCGTTTGTGGCGGTGCTAACGAAAGCTGCCCCGCATTTACCGGTACAGTAGGCAAGCGCCTTCATATTGGTTTCGATGATCCGGCCGAAGCAACAGGAACCGAAGAAGAAATTATGTCTGTTTTTCGCCGCGTAAGAGACGAAATCAAAAACGATTTTTTTAAGTTTTATCAGGAATACATCAAAGCATAAACCCATGAAACCCGAAGATCTAAAACTTCTCGTAAAAGAGAAATACAGCGAAATCGCTTTACAAAGCAAAGAACAAAACGAATCCTCCTGCTGCGGCGCCACCGGCTGCTGCAGCACAGTGGATTACAGCATTTTCAGCGAAAGCTATAGCCACTTGGGAGGCTATGTTGCCGATGCCGACCTCGGCCTTGGCTGCGGACTGCCGACCGAATTTGCACTGATCAAGGAAGGCGACACAGTGATTGACCTCGGATCGGGTGCCGGAAACGACTGTTTTGTTGCCCGTTCCCTGACCGGTGAGAGCGGTGAAGTTATTGGCATCGACATGACCGAAGCCATGATCGAAAAAGCACGCGAAAATACCCGCAAACTGGGTTTTACCAATGTGAGCTTCAGGCTGGGAGATATCGAAAAAATGCCTGTTACCGCCAACAAAGCCGATGTGGTCATCAGCAACTGCGTACTCAACCTTGTCCCCGACAAACAAAAGGCATTCAGCGAGATATACCGTGTGCTCAAGCCTGGCGGACACCTTTCAGTGTCGGATGTAGTGGTCAAAGGACAGCTGCCTGCCCAAATCAGGGAAGCCGCCGAACTCTACGCAGGTTGCGTTTCAGGTGCCATCGAAATGGATGAATACCTCAAGATAATGGCATCGGTCTGCCTGACCAATATCAAGGTGCAAAAAGAAAAACAGGTGAACGTGCCTGATGAGATTTTGTCCGATTATCTCGACCCACAAGCCCTTGATGCATTCAAAAAAAGTGGTACCGGCATTTTCAGCATCACCGTGTATGCAGAGAAGCCATTATCTGACTGTGGCTGTGAAAGTTGTTAATAATCAAAAATAAAACATACATATGAAAACCAAGAAGCAAATCGGATTTTTCGAGAAGTACCTGAGTCTTTGGGTTGCCTTGTGTATTGGCGGCGGCATCCTGATCGGACATTTTGCCGGTGATAATATGCAGTGGCTCAGTTCACTTGAATTATACAAAGTGAACATTCCTATCGCCATACTGATCTGGGCCATGATTTATCCCATGATGCTGCAGGTTGATTTCTCCAGCATAAAAAATGTTGGTAAAACACCAAAAGGATTAGTATTGACATTGGTGGTTAACTGGCTCATCAAGCCATTTACTATGGCATTTTTTGCGTGGATTTTCTTTACCAAAATCTATGCTGCCTTTATCACTCCCGAAATGGCGGGCGAATACATTGCAGGCGCCATACTGCTTGGGGCTGCGCCCTGCACGGCAATGGTGTTTGTGTGGTCGTACCTCACCGATGGCGACCCTAACTACACACTTGTACAGGTTTCGGTCAACGACCTGATCATTCTGGTGGCTTTTGTGCCCATTGTTGGCCTGTTGCTCGGGATAACCGACATCAGCATACCTTATGAAACCTTAGCCGCAAGTATCGTGATCTTTGTTGTTATTCCGCTGATTGCCGGATACATCACCAACCGAATACTTATCCGTTCGCATGGCGAAGAGTGGTTCAAGAAAGTTTTTCTACCCAAACTCAAACCTGTGAGCATACTAGCGCTTCTTTTGACCCTGCTGCTTCTTTTTGCTTTTCAGGGTATCAACATCTTGAACAACCCGCTGATCATACTATTCATTGCTATTCCACTGACCCTGCAAACCTACTTCATCTTTTTTATTACATGGTTTGCCGGCAGAAAACTCAAACTGCCCCATGCGATTTGTTCGCCTTCGGCTATGATCGGTGCCAGCAACTTCTTCGAACTTGCTGTTGCTGTGGCTATTGCCTTGTTTGGACTACAAAGTCCCGCGGCATTGGTCACCGTGGTTGGTGTCCTTGTGGAAGTGCCGGTGATGCTGTCGCTGGTTTGGCTGGCCAATAAGTGGCGGTATTAATTAAGGAAACAATACAGCAGATCAGACTGCTGCAAACCCACCATCAAGATTCAGTACGTCCTCCCTACCCTGCTGCCTGAACCATGCTGCAACCTGAATACTTCTGATGCCGTGGGCACACATAAATATAAGTGTTCCCTGCTCGGGAAGTTGCTCTTTCGCTTGCATGAAACGCGACAGGGGACAATGATAATATCCTGCCGTTATCATAGGTTTACCAAGCGCTAATTCTTCATCTTCACGCACATCCACCAGAAAAGCAAGCCCATTACGCACAATATCCAATGCGTCTGTTGCCCTGATATGGCTCACCCCCGGAATATGATAGTCCTGAAAAACAGGGTTATCGTAGGTCATCTTAGTCTTTTTGCATCAAACACAAACAGCAAGAAATTGTTCAGAGTCAATATTGCTTAAACTTTTGTCAATCTTGTTTTCCGAAAGTAAAGAACCCTAAAGTGGGTTCAGAAGGTTACGGAGTACTTCTCCCTTAAATGGCAAAATTTTACCATGCTCATCCGGACTAACACCAAGCAAAATACCATCTTCATCCAACTCGTGAAGCCATTGATTAAATTCCTTCATATCCATTGCCGCAGGCTGATAGCCTTCCCAATCGGCTACTGCTGCAGTGCCTGCTGCCGTTGATGATTCCCATACAGGAAGGTACGACTGCCCGTTTTCGTCCTCGAGCATAGCAAACATTCCTGAATCGGCCTGTAGCAGCCATACCTGAGCTGAAGCATGTACTTCAGCCACAAAATGTAGCAGTCTTTCTTCTGATGATTGTAAAGAATTCATATTGTTGGTTTTAAAGTTTTATCCCAATTCGTCTAATTCAAGCCATCGAAACGATTTTTCATCAATGAGGCCGATAACTTCTTCAATTCGTTTAGAACATTGTTCGAGTTTCTGATAATCTTCAGAGGCTGAGTTGAGTTCCAGTTCAAGCCGGCTCTTTTCCTGCTCGAGCGATGCTATCTCCTGCTCCAGCAACTCGTATTCTTTTTGTTCCTTATAACTTCTCTTTTTCGGAAGCGATTTACGAGTCTTATCTATTTGCACCTGAACCTTATCCTGTGCACTGCCTTCAACCTTCTCCTGTTCGTCCAGCCAATCGCGATAATCGCTGTAGTTTCCAACAAAGCCCCGTATCACGCCCGATCCTTCGAAAACAATCAGCTGACCCACAACTTCATCCATAAAATATCTATCGTGAGAAACAACAATCAGGCAACCCTTAAAATCACGGATGAAATCTTCCAGAGCTTCCAGCGTGGGTATATCGAGGTCGTTGGTAGGTTCGTCAAGGATCAGAAAATTTGGTTGCTGCAGAAGCACCATCAACAACAACAGCCGCCGTTTTTCGCCGCCACTGAGCAAGGCAACGGGCTGATGGTGCATGGATGCCGGAAAGTGAAAGCGAAAAAGCATCTGTGACGCTGTTGAAGTGCCTTGTCCGGGCTGAGAGTAAACCTCGGCTATATCGCGCACAACATCAATCACCTTTCTGCTTTCGTCGCCTAATTCCGATTCTTGTGAGAAATAGCCATACACTACTGTATCACCACTTATGACCTGGCCGCTGTCAGGCTGCATTTTACCGCTGATCAGGTTTAGAAAAGTGGTTTTTCCAACCCCGTTTTTACCAATAATACCGTAGCGATCGCCCTTGTTGAACATCAGATCAAGTCCTGAAAGTATGGTGGTTGGACCAAACGACTTACTTACATCTTTGAGCTCCAATATCTTACTTCCCAGCCTGCTCATATGTGTGTTGAGGCTGATTTGCTTTTGCAGCCGTTTTTGACCGGCCTTTTCCTTTAGGTCGTAAAAGGAATCAATCCGGCTTTTCGATTTGGTTGTCCGTGCCTTGGGCATTCGGCGCATCCATTCCTGTTCTTTTTTAAGCAACTGGCCTGCTTTCTCACGTTCTACACTCAGAGCTTCTTCACGTTCATTACTCTTGCGCACGTAATATGAATAATTTCCGCGATGTTCATAAAGGGTACCAAAAGCCAGCTCAAAGATACAGTTACATACCCTGTCGAGGAAATACCGGTCGTGGGTGACCATCAGAAAGGTGACATGCGTTTGCTTCAGGTATTTCTCCAGCCATTCAATCATGTCAATATCGAGGTGGTTTGTTGGCTCATCAAGCAGGAGCAGATCAGGTTCATCGAGCAAAGCAAGTGCCAGTGCGAGACGTTTCTTTTGACCACCTGAAAAAGTAGCAATGGCCGAGTCGAGTTTTCTGATCGAAAAACGATCAAGCAATTGTTTCAACCTTCGTTCGTAATCCCATGCGCCTAATTTATCCATTAGAGCTGTAGCATCTGACAAACCTCTGGTATCCGTGTTATCCCTGCTTAATTCCAAAGCCCGCTCATATTGCCTTATGGCTGTCAGCACATGGGTATGTGAGCCTTGAATCAACTGGTTTACTGTTAAATGCTCTTCAAACACTGGCTGTTGTTCCAGAAATGCTATTCGCAGGCCTGACGCTGTACTCACCTTCCCCGAATCAGACTCCTCTTTTCCGGCAAGCATCCTCATCAGAGTTGTTTTTCCGGAACCGTTGGGCGCAATGAGGGCCACTTTGTCGCCCTTTGCCAATCCAAGTGTAATCTGCTCGAAAAGCGTTTTATCGCCGAAATGTTTGGAAAGATTGTCAGCAGAAAGATAATTCATCAAATGTTGGTCTCGTTTCCTGATTCAGGATGGCAAAGCTAATACTAAATAGCCCACGGATGGGATTTCAGACTACCCAAAGTGATATACAAATCATAACATATTGATATTAAATGAGAAGGATTTCTACAAAATCACAGAATACCATCAGAATTTCAAACTGATAATTCGGTCAGGTAAAATAAAAACGTCCCGGTGTTTGCCGGGACGTTATATCAGGTTTGGTTCGGGCCTGAACTATTCAAAATTGCGCTTCATATACTGAATGCGCTCAAATGCTGCTGTATTTTCGGGATGTTTGTTAACAAGCCCCCTGAAATCGTCAATTGTTTTATAACCATGTTTTTTCATCCATTCTTCAAGTCCCTTAAGGATATCAGCCAGATAGGGTATCCCATTCTGATACAGGGTTGTACAAAGCTGTACTGTGGTCGCACCAGCCAGCAATTGTTTGGCAACACCTATGGAGTAATGGATTCCGGTATTTGCAGCCAGGTCGCAGGGGATGTTTCCTGCACTGAGGAGGGCAATCCAACGCATCGGGATGGATTTTTCATCAGGACTGGAGAACACGTTATCCGACACAACTTTCATGGTAGCAATGTCCACATCAGGGTTATAAAAACGGTTGAACAGAACCAGTGAATCAGCGCCGGCTTCTGCCAGACGCCAGGTCATTGCCATCATGTTGGTGAAATATGGCCCGATCTTGACTGCAACGGGTAAATCCACCTCTTTTTTTACTGCCTGAAGGATTTCAACATAAGTATCTTCAATATGTTGGCTGCTCATGTGCTTATCGAAAGGGAAAATGGCAATGTTCAGTTCTATTCCATCGGCACCGGCCTGTTTCATTTGTGCGGCAAACGAAGGCCATTCAACCGGGCTAACACAGTTGATGCTGGCAAAAACCGGAATATCAGTTTCCTTTTTGGCCTGTTCAATTAGCTTCAGATATTCCTTAACCCCACTGCCTTTGGAAATTTTCACAACATAGTCCGAAGCTTCGGGATACCAGAAATACATGTCATTGCGCTTCAAACCGCCTTTTGCTTTAGCAATGATTTGCTCTTCAAATAAGGATTTCAGGACAATGGCTCCTGCTCCGGCTTTTGCACAGGAGCGTATGTTTTCGATAGTACCGGTAAGCTTTGAACTGCTTACAATGACAGGGTTTTTGAGTTCAACCCCCATGTACTTTGTTTTGAGATTCATGATGCTAAGTGTTAGATGTTTAATCCTGTTTTAATAATAATGCTGAATCAAAGGATTGCTTGTTTTTGATTATGCCTGTGATAAAGTTGAAGGCAGCCTCGAGGTTGCGTGTTGCCAATTCGCTAAGCACTTCGGAAAAATCCCATTCATACCCTTTAATATGAAGCAGGTAGGCTTCTGGTGCCCGATGGAACATTTTGCGGCACAGGTCAACTACAAAGGCAGGTGACACGGCGTGCATGGTAAACTCAACGCGGGCATCAGAAGGGTTAATGGCTGAAAAACTGAAGCTTTCGATCTCTTCCTGAGAGGCATCAACAAAAATAACCAGGTCCTTATGGGCAATATGCTCGGCATCTTCGATATTCAGCTGGTAGTTGCAATCGAGGTTGATTCCGGGCACTGGATTATGTTTGAGCCATTCCTCCATCTTACTGATGAAGGCAGCGCCCAGACCGTCGTCCTGCCGTCCGGGATTTCCATACCCGTAGATTAAAATTCGTTGATGCCGGGTCATGTATGCTAACTTCTCTTTTTATCGAGGAGGTTATTGTCCTGGTCGTACAATGAAATTTCAAGGGGCATTTTGCCTAAGGCATGTGTGGCACAGCTCAGACAAGGATCGTAAGCCCTGATAGCTACTTCCACCGAATTCATCATACCTTCGGTAATGATTTCCTTGCCGGTCATAATAGCCTTGGCAACATGATTTACCGATCGGTTCATGGGCTCATTGTTATTCGTTGTGGACACAATAAGGTTTGCCATTTCGATCTGATCGTTGTCGTTGATCCGGTAGTGATGGAAAAGGGTTCCTCGTGGTGCTTCCACAAGGCCAACGCCCTCTTTCTGTTTGGTTCCTTTTGTAACAAGTTCGTTACCAAGCAGATCTGGATCATTAAGCAGTTCGCGGATCATTTCGGCAGCATGCAATGTTTCGATCAGGCGGGCATAGTGTGTATGGAGGCAGTAGTTATTTGGTTTACCGTTGGTGAGTGCTTTGTAGATTTCAAACTCCTTCTGCGCCAATGGTGTCGGTATAAAATCAATTGTATTCAAACGTGCAAGAGGGCCAACCCTATACCAGCCGTTCTCCTTACCGATTGATTTCAGATAGGGGAATTTCATATAACTCCAACTGCGGACTTCTTCTTCGATGTAGTTTGTATATTCCTGATAATCTATATCATGAAGTATTTTCTTTCCATCAGTATCCACAGCCCTCAACACTCCGTGATACAAGTCGAGTGCACCGTCCTTGCGCACTAAGCTCAGGTGGTTGCTGGGGAAATGTGCGAAGCCGTCGATCATTTCCTTGTTTGCGGAGTAATAGTATTTGAAGAACTCAAGGGCATCCTGAGCCCAGCTTACCATTTTATCGGCATTGAGCGGATCGGCTCCTTTAAGGAACTCATCGCGTTCTTCAATGCTAAGGTTTTTGTTGATACCGCCGGGAATAGCACCTGTTCCGTGGATTTTTTTACCTGCTGTGGCCCTGATGATTTCCTGACCGAATTTACGCATCATCACACCCTGAACCGCGAGGTCAGGCTTGGTAAGTGCAATTCCGATGATGTTTCTGATGGCAGGATCGCCATCGAATCCAAAGAGGAAATCGGGTGCGCTCAGGTGGAAAAAATGCAGGGCATGAGATTGGAAAAACTGGCCATAGTGCATCAAACGGCGCATCTTTTCACCTGTTGCTGTCAGGCCTTCTCCTGTTCCGGCTCCCACAATCACATCAAGCGCTTTGGCCGCAGCCAGATGATGGCTTACCGGACAAATACCGCAAAGTCTTTGAACGAGCACCGGAGCTTCCCAATAGGGTCTTCCCTGAACAAAACGTTCAAAGCCCCTGAATTCGACAATATGCAGTCGTGTTTGTTGTATGTTTCCCTGATGGTCCATGTGGATGGTCACTTTGCCGTGGCCTTCAACACGGGTAACGGGTTCGATGGTTATTTTTCTTGTCATGGCTTCTTGTTTGGGATTGAGTTAGTCAAATTTCACAACTTCATAAGGCAGTTTCATCGGGTCGCCGGTGATGAGGGCAACAAGGGCATCCCAGATCAGGTCAGCCCTGGGAGGACATCCTGGCAGGAAGTAATCTATTCTCACAATTTCATGACATGGATAAACCTTGTCGAGAAGCATGGGAAGCTCATCATCGTTGGGCATAATCCCCATTTTGTTCAATCCTACTGTAGGTCCGCCGATGTAAGCTTCGTGTAAACACTCCTCAATCGGAATCCCGTTACGAAGCGCAGGCAAACCACCCATGATGGCACATTCGCCCAGCGAAATCAGGATCTTGCAGTTCTTGCGGAATGATTTGAGCACCTCAACATTCTCGCTGTTGCAGCAGCCACCTTCGATGATGCCAATATCAACGGGTTTGGTAAAAGTTTTGATGTCGTCAACCGGCGACTTATTGAATTCAACCAACTCAATTAGCTGAAGGATTCGTTCGTCAATGTCGAGTATTGACATATGGCAGCCAAAGCAGCCTGCCAGGGATGTTGTTGCTATTACTGGTTTACTCATGGTACATTCCTCCTGAATTAAAGTTTTATATCACTACCTATGGCGACCTTGTCGAATTTGCGCTTGCCAATCGGTTCAACAAAGCCTTTCTCTTTGACTAAAATCGAACCAACAGGACAATTTTTCATTGCCAGTTCAGCCAATTCGGGGCTCATCTCTGCAGCAAGTTCTTTGTCGAGCACCACTTCGAGCCTATGACCCCTGTCACGGAAGGCAAAAAGTGATCTTCCCTGACCGTCTTTTATGGTCTTAATGCATCTTTTGCACAGGATGCAGCGGTTTTGGTCCTTGATAATGTAAGGTGAATCAGCATCCACCTCGCGAAGCGGAAACTCATAGGGATATCGCGGAACCATCATTTGGTACAGATAGCCCAATGCCTGAAGTTCGCAGTTGCCGCTTTTTTCGCAGGCCGGGCAGAAATGGTTGCCGCTCACAAACAACAATTCAATGATTGATTTCCTCAATTCGTTGATTTCTTGTGAATTACTTTCAACTTCCATGCCATCTGCAACCGGTGTGGTGCATGATGTCATAAGCCGTCCGTTAATTTTGACGGTACAAATGCGGCAGGAACCTTTTGGTTTTACTCCCGGCATATTGCATAGGGTTGGAATAAAGATACCGTTTTCGAGGGCTGCTTCCACGATGAATTTTCCTCGCTCGGTCATGCACTCAACGCCATCGATCTTGAATTTTATCAGGTTGCTCATATTCAATGATTTTTCTGTTTTAAACTGAATTAATGGTGGTTGAAATTAGGTACCCTGCCGACATATTTGCACGAATCCTGAACAGCAGCAACCATATCGAATCCTTCATCAAATTCTTTGTCTTTCTGGATCAGATTGTCGTATAAATGACGGAAATTTTTCAGGCTGCTGATGATGGGATTACCGGCTGTTTGTCCAAGTCCGCAACGACTGGCCTGCAGTACCTTTCCCCATGAGCGCAACTCATCCAGATCCTTCGAAACACCTTTGCCACGAAGTATTTTCTTGAGTTTATTGGCCATAACCTGTGTCATATTGCGGCAAGTGCTGCACGATCCGCATGATTCTTCGATAAAAAACTCCATGAAGTTAAGCACTACGTCGCTGAGCAGGTTTCTTTGCTTGCCAAAAATGATCATGGAACCGCCGGTTGACAGGTCGGAATATCCCAATGTCCGGTTAAATTCATCCGGACCGATAAGTGTACCCGAAGGGCCGCCTACCTGAACAGCCTGCACATCGTAAGCGCCAACCATATTCAACATATCTTCCACATTGAATCCCCAGTTGACTTCATACACTCCCGGGAACATACAGTCACCCGAAATACTCAGAATCTTGGTTCCTGTTGAATCTTCAGTGCCAAATTGTGTAAACCACTCTCCGCCATTCTGGATGATGCGTACAGCTGTGGCAAAAGTTTCAACATTATTGATGATGGTGGGCTGGTTGAGGTATCCTTTTTCGACGGGGAAAGGCGGTTTGTCGCGGGGTTCGCCCCTTTTTCCTTCGAGCGATTCGAGGAGGGCTGACTCCTCGCCGCATACATAAGCCCCTGCACCGAACTGAATCCTTATATCGAAATCAAAGCCTTCAATACCGGCAATATTCTTACCAAGGAATTTTTTAGACCGCATATCGTCAAGCACTTGCTCCAGATAATCTTTCATATAGCGGTATTCATAACGGAGGTAGAGTATTCCTTCATCACCGCCTATTGCATAACCGGCTATAGCCATTCCTTCAAAGACCAATTCAGGCTTTTCGGTGAGGATTACCCTGTCCTTGAATGTGCCTGGTTCGCCCTCATCTGCATTACAAATGACATAATGTTTATCGCCTTTTGAACGGCGGCAGAATTCCCATTTAAGTCCTGTCGGAAAACCAGCTCCACCACGACCGCGAATATGACTATGCTTTATTTCAGCAATCACAGCCTCTGGCGACATGCCCGGCAGTACCTCACTAACCACAGTTCCATAAATATAATCATCGGAAAGAATCATACCCTTGCGACGAATATTACTCGAAACCATCGCCCTGAGGCTGGGAAGCTGATTTTTTCCGTCACCGTAGCTTTCGTTGATCAACTCATCAACCTTGCAACCTTTCCGGATGCAGCGTATGATTTCGCTCACCCGATAAGGAGTAAGCCTGGTGAACACCTTATTATTGATAATCGCAGCCGGCTCCTGATCATTCATACCAATACATGCAGTGTTGAACAGTCCGATCTTTCCATCGGGTGTTACTTCACCGAATCTGATGCCGGTTTCCTTTTCAAATGCTTCTTTTACCGCCTGACGACCAAACATATGTGCCACGGCACTATCGTTCAGATAAATAGCATATTCGCCTCTGGGTTTGGTGCTGAAGAAGTGGTAGAAGCTGATTGTTTGTTCCACATCAACTTTCGACATGTTCAGCATCCCTGCCATCACACCAATGGCTTCGCCACTGATATAACCAAAGGCCTCCTGAGTATCAATCAGAATGTCCATAAGGCGTGTCTGGTCCTTGCTGTACTTCTCAACGATTTGTTTAACAGTGTCTTTCATGAATAGTGAAGGTGTTTAATGTTTCAATATCAGGATACAATGCTTAGTTGTGAATTAATTAACAGCAAAATTAGCTTGTTTTTCGCCTCAAATGACACAAGGTCAAAATTTAGAATCGTTTTAAATTACACATTTTTATCCTAAAGGCAAAGTCCGCAACTATCTATATATGCCTATATATCTGTATCTTTTAGTCAACTCTGATGGGTACAAACAAGCTGTCATGGCTGGCAGTCTTGATCCTTGCAGTGTTTTAAACAATCACTTAGCTGCCATCATGTCTGTGATAATACTTAAAAAGACCGTTCATACAATCCGGACGAAAACACCTTAATTACATGTATTAATGTACATTAACATATTCATTCATTGTGTTCAACCAATAACAACAGAGTGGAGATTATTCCGTTTAAGAACAATACTTTTAATCCGCAACAGGGCTGATGCCATAAAGTGAAGAATTGTTAAGTCAACTTACCAGAAAATCTGGACATTCATTCGAAATTGATTACTACATTTGGAATCTGAATCACATTGGGAGATAATTAGGTAACCAGTACCTGCCATGGATGTAAAAAGATTTGTTTTCTGTTTTGTACTTGTAATGACATTTCTGGTTGTTGTGTCAACTGAAATCAAGAGAACTGGTGTTCCCCTGATTCATAATTATCCACGTTCGGTGTACAAGGCTGGTACCCAAAACTGGGGCATGACACAAAACAGTAAAGGATATCTGTATGTTGCCAACAACGATGGTTTGCTCGAATTCGACGGGCAGCACTGGCAATTATATGCAGTACCGAACAACACCATTGTACGGTCGGTAATGGCGATAGGTGACACCATTTTCATTGGGGCATTCGAACAGTTTGGCTATTTCTATCCAGATGCGAACGGTAAACTTGCGTATCATTCGCTTATCCCCATTACTGAACGAAAGTACCACAACTGTGACGAAATCTGGAAGATTCACTCCACAGCTGAAGGAATCGTTTTTCAGTCGTTTAAGTACCTGTTTACATTCAACAAAGGCAAAATTAGCGTTATCGAACCCTTCTCAACCTTTGGACACTCATTCACCGCTTCCGGAAAACTATTTGTTTCGGATGTTGAAAAGGGCCTGTTTTATCTAATGCAGGACGCTTTGATCCCTGTAAGCGACGATAAACTCTTCGCCCGGAATGAAATTAGGTGTATGATACCATTAGATGCCAACAGATTGTTAATTGGGTTCATAAATGACGGTTTGTTTGTTTTTGATGGCAAAAGCCTGGCACCCTGGAACACAAAAGTAAATGAGATGCTAAAGGAAAATACTGTATTTTCCGGTATCGGTCTCAGCAACGGCTATTTTGCTTTTGGATCAATACAAAACGGGGTTTATCTGGCGAACAACAAGGGTGAAATCCTGCAGCATATCAACCGTTACAAGGGCTTGCTCAACAACACCATTCTGAGTGTGTATGAAGACCGTCAGGGAAATTTGTGGCTTGGCCTTGACAATGGTATTGACTATCTCGAAATTAATTCTCCGCTAACCATTTATGACTATAACTTTCATATCGAAAGCACCTATGCATCTATTGTTTACAACAATTATTTGTACGTAGGAACCAATCAGGGATTGTTTTCAGCACCCCTGAATTCATTGGACAATTCGAAAAATGATCAGGCTGATTTTAAACTGATACCTGGAACAGAGGGGCAAGTATGGAATCTGCATATTATTGATGGGCAGCTACTTTGCGGACATAATTTCGGTTGTTTTCATATTCAGGACAATAAGGCAGTTCGCATAACTGAAGAAAGGGGCTACTGGTCTTTCACAACCCATATGGGTCAGTCTGACACTATTATTGCAGGTACATATGCAGGTTTTTCGATACTGGCCAGAGAAGGAAACTCCTGGAAGAAAATATGGAAGGTTGAGGATTTTGAAGAGTCGAGTCGAAGTTTTTTGCAGGAAACGGATACAACTTTTTGGATTGCACATGGTTACAGGGGTATTTTCAAGGTTGAGCTCTCCAAAGACCTGAGAAAAGCAAAAAACGTCGAGCTTTATAACCATGTTCATGGCCTTCCCCCCGAATTGCCCTACAACGTTATGCGCATCAATCAGGAAATAGTTTTCAGCTCAAAAAAGGGATTCTTTGCATTTGATAAAGACAACAAAGTGTTTATTCCTGCAGAAAAAATCAATAACATTTTCAATGATCAGCCAGCCATTGACAACCTATATCCGGATGCCGGTGGAAACCTTTGGTACTTTTCGTTTGGCAGCATGGGACTTATGCGATTGCTTGAAGACGGAAAATATACTCAGATTACAGCTCCATTCAAAAGAATCAACCCAATGTTGATTGAATCGTATGAAAGCGTCCATGTGTTTGATAACAGAAATGTCTTCATCGGATCACAAAAAGGGCTGCTTCACTACGACCCGCATTTTAAGAAAGACTACAACAAGCGGATCAATGTATTTTTCAGAGAAATCAACTTTTATGGCAAAGACAGCACATATAAAATTTTTGAAGCAGAATCTTTGAACAAACCGGAGCGAATTATGAGGATACCATTCCACCTGAACTCAGTATCGTTCAGATTTGCAAGCCCGGCATTTGATGCTGCTGACCATACAACTTTTGCATTCAGGCTGAATGGTTTTGACAAAAACTGGTCGTTGTGGGATAAAAGCACTTATAAGGAATATACAAACCTTAATGAGGGAGAATACATATTTGAAGTAAAGGTCAACAACCTGATGAACAGCAGTGACCTGATCTATTCCTATTCGTTTATCATAGAGCCTCCGTTTTACAGGTCAAAACTGGCTTTTGGAATCTACACAGCTTTTTTTATCCTGATTCTGGCCGGAAATCTGTTTTTTATTCACAGAAGAATTATTAAAACAAGGCTCAGGGAACAGCAAAAGCACGAGAAAGAGCTGAAAGAGAAGGAAAGTGCCTACAAAGAAAAGGCATTGGAAGCCGAAAAGGAAATTGTTCAACTTCGTAATGAGAGCCTTCGTAATGAAATAAGCCATAAAAACAAGGAACTCGCTAACACAACCCTCCACCTGATCCATAAAAACAAAATCCTGAACAGCATCAAAAACCAGCTCAACAGCATCATTGACAAACAATCGTCTCATTCAATAAAGCCTGAAATTGACCCGGTTATCTCTAAAATAAACAAGGAATTAAAAAGCGAGAAGTTTCAGGAGCTCTTTGAACATTACTTTGACGATGTGCATCAGGACTTTATAAGCAGAATGAAAGAAAAACATCCTGATCTTTCGCCACGGGAACTCAGGCTTTGCGCTTACCTGAAAATGAACCTTTCCACAAAGGAAATTGCCCCATTGATGAACATCTCCATACGCGGCGTCGAAATAGGACGGTACCGGCTGCGCAAGAAATTAAATCTTGACCGCGAGGATAACCTGATTAACTATCTGATGAATTTTTGACAGTTGCCGGTTCCGATTATTTGGTAAGCTTCATCCTAAATTCAACCGATTGCATTCTACCGCACTTTCCCCTTAAAAAAGTTAATGGCTTTACAATACTTGTTGTAACACATTTTAAAATGCTATATATCTCATTATCTTTATTCTATCTAACTCAAGATGTAGTTATGATGTAAATTTAATGTTAATTCGATGTAAACGTGATGTAAATAAAAACTTGCATTAAGGTTGATTTATTATGTAATATTGGTCTACGATTTAGAATTTTAGTACCAAGGTCTAACCAAAATTACTTTCTATGAAAAGACATTTACGTCTTATTGTGCTGTTTACCTGCATGTTATCGGCTAATCTTTTCGGACAGCAATCGATTGTTACCGGAATAATCACCGATAAAGCGACCAATGAGCCATTGCCAGGCGCTAATGTAATCATTTCGGGCACGCTAACAGGAACTGTATCCAATTTCGATGGAGAATACAGTTTGCCATTAAGTCAAGGCACCTATGAACTTGAAGCCAGATTCATTGGGTACAACTCTTTTAAACAAACCGTTCAATTAAGCCCCGGGCAAAAACTCACATTGAATTTTGCCCTGACCCCATCGGCTCTTCAGCTCGAAGAGTATGTGGTGGTGGGTTATGGTGTGCAGCAAAAGAGTGTTGTGACCGGAGCAATTTCAAGTGTGAAAGGAAGCGATTTGAAGAACATGCCTATCACACGAATTGAACAGGCCTTACAAGGACGAACTTCAGGTATAACAATTGCAGCCAGTTCGGGACAACCCGGAGCAGGTTCTACAGTTCGTGTCAGGGGCACTACATCCATCAATGTCAGCGATCCACTTTATGTGATTGATGGTGTACCTATAGATATAGGTGGCCTTGACTTTCTGAATACTGCCGATATTGAGTCAATGGAAGTGCTCAAGGATGCCGCATCAGCAGCAATCTACGGAACCAGAGCTGCAAACGGAGTTATCATTGTTACTACTAAAAAAGGAAAAAGCGGGACAGCACCTGGCATGAGCATCAGTTATAACGCTTATGCGGGCACACAGGCTCCGGCAAAAAAACTTGACCTTCTGAATGCCAGAGACTATGCATTGCTGCGAAACGAAGCAGCAAAGAATGCAGGCTTGCCTGAGATTTTTGCTGATCCGTCGGCACTTGGAGAAGGAACGGATTGGCAGGCTACCATTTTCAACGACAATGCAAGGATACAAAACCATGAACTGAGTGTAGCCGGCGGCAATCAGAAATCGGCTTATTATACTTCTATCGGATATTTCGATCAGGAAGGAATCGTTGCCACATCCATTTCGCACTACAAGAGGCTTTCAATTCGCCTCAACACAAGTCACGAAGTAAACAAATACCTCAGAATCGGCAATAATTTTGGTTACTCACATATTAAAAGCAAAGGTGCTTTGAATGTAAACAGCGAGTATGGCGGGCCTCTATCTTCAGCCATAAACCTCGACCCTGTGACACCAGTAATCATTACAGATCCCAATATTGCCAATGCTTCACCCTACTCTACAAATCCTGTAGTTAGGGATGAAAATGGTAATCCGTATGCCATCAGTCAGTATGTTGTGCAGGAAATGACCAATCCGCTCGCCTATATAGCTACCAGGCAAGGCAATTACGGTTGGTCTGACAATTTTGTAGGCAACTTCTTTGCTGAACTGGAGCCAATTGACGGACTTGTGTTCAGATCAGACCTGGGTACAAAGCTTGCATTTTGGGGTGATGAAAGTTTCACTCCCGTTTATTACCTGAATGCAGCAAATCTTATCAGCAAAAACAACTTTTTCCGGTCAAGCAACAGAGGCCTCATGTGGAACTGGGAGAACACTGCAGCATATTCAGGGTCTATTGGAAAACACTCGTTTACAGCATTAGCTGGTGTTAGCGCATTTGTTGAAAGTTCGAGAGGCACCAACGCCCGGTTTTATGGTTTACCTGTTAACACCTTCGATGAAGCCTCAATGAACTACAATATAATTGATACCGAAAAACTTGGCGGTGGCTGGGAAAGCCCGGAACACAAAATCAGTTCGGTATTTGCAAGGTTAAACTATGATTACCAACAGAAATATCTGTTTACAGGTATCGTCAGGCGTGATGGTTCATCAAGGTTTGGCAAGAACAACCGATATGGTGTATTCCCTTCGATGTCAGTCGGATGGGTTGTCAGTCGCGAAGAGTTCTGGAAAGCCAATGATTACGTAAACTTCTTAAAAATCAGAGGATCATATGGTGTAAATGGCAATGATAATATTGCTGATTTTCTTTATCTGGCTACTGTTGGGGGAGGCCGAAACTATACATTTGATTACGACAATTATCAAATTGGCTACAGCCCGAATGCCCCTTCCAATCCTGACCTTAAGTGGGAAGAAACCAGCCAGTTGAATCTAGGTTTTGAGGCCACGATATTCTCCGATTTCAGAATTGTAATTGATCTGTTTAGCAAAAATACAACAGGTATGCTTGATAAATTTGTTCTGCCTGCTTATGTCGGCGCTATTGAAGATCCAATTGCAAATATAGCCTCAATGACCAATAAAGGTGTTGAGTTTGAACTCGGCTACAGGAAAAAGTTAGGACAAGTTGACCTCAATCTACAAGGGAATGCCTCGTTTCTGAAAAACGAAATCACTGACCTGGGAAGTGTTGAATTCAGAACCGGAGCGAATTTTCAATCTAGCACCTACGAGATCAGCAGGTTAATGGTTGGACATCCGATAGGTGCATTCTACGGGTTTGATATCCTTGGTGTATTCCAATCGCTCGGAGAGATTCAAAAACACGTTAATGAAAATGGTGAATTATTGCAACCTAACGCCCGGCCCGGCGACTTCAAGTATGCCGACCTTAATGGTGATGGTGTGATTGACGCTAATGACAGAACCTTTATCGGAGACCCTACCCCGACTTTCTCCTATGGTTTTACGATAGCAGCGGCCTGGAAGCAATTTGATGCCATGATTTTTGTTCAGGGTGTTTCAGGCAACGACGTGTTCAACGGCCTCAGGAGATTAGATATACCATCTTCTAACTGGACAACCGATGCACTGGATCGTTGGACCGGTGTTGGCACTTCCAATACCTATCCAAGGCTTGTCAACGGTGATCCAAATAAAAATTTCAGCAATCCTTCTACCTTCCACTTAAACAGCGGAGCCTACCTCAGAATAAAAACCGTTCAGATAGGATATACTGTTCCTTCTGCACTATCAAAAAAGATCGGGATGAAGCAGCTAAGGGCATATGTTGGCGCCAATAACCTGCTCACCTTTACTAAATATAAAGGTTTTGACCCTGAAATCGGAGGCAGCAGTTATGGTATCGACCGTGGTTTCTACCCACAGGCAAGGTCATTTATGGTTGGTGTTAATGTAACTATATAAAGGAGAAATATTTATGAAAAGGAATTTGATATATTTTGCAGTGCTGGTTTTGGTTTTTACTGCTGTTTCCTGCTCAAAGGACTGGCTTGATGTAAAACCAAAAGGAACCACTCTTGAGGACAATTTTTATAAAAATGCTGATGAGGCATTTGCAGGACTTGTTTCGGTTTATGACCCACTGGGCACCGAATGGGTAAACACCTACGCAAGTAAGGTTGGGCTATTGAACAGTGCCTCTGACGATTGCTATGCCGGCGGGGCTTCTTACGGGGACCAAATCACCTGGGAGGCATGGAACAGCTACACACTTGAACCAGCTGTTGGCCCGCAGGATAGTTTCTGGGGAAGGAATTTCACCGGGGTAAACAGGGCAAACACCCTATTATCAAAGCTTGACGGAGTTCCAATGAACGAAGTTCTTAAAGCACGATTCAAGGCTGAGGCAAAATTTCTTAGGGCGTATTACTATTTCGATCTGGTCCGACTTTTTCGGAATGTTCCCTTGTTCACAAGTCTATTGTCACCTTCTGAATTCTTTTCTGCCGTGCAGGTCAGCCCTGAAGAGGTTTATGCCCAGATTGAAAAAGACCTGAACGAAGCCATTACTGATCTTCCCTTAAGTGTTTCGGTTTCGGAAAATGGCCGCGTGACAGCATATGCAGCAAAAGCGCTATTGGGTAAAGTCATTTTGTATCAAAACAATGAAAGCAGAATGGCTGAAGCCGCCTTACTTTTTGAAGAAGTGAATACAGCACCTTATTATGAGTTGCTCGAAAACTATGCAGATATTTTCAGACCCGACAACAAATTCAACAAGGAATCCATTTTTGAAATCACACATACTTCAGTAGCTATTGGTTACTGGGACTTTCCGCGGCCACCGGCCGGTGAAGGAAACCTGCTTGTGCAGCTTTGCGGACCAAGAGCGTATAGCGGACCTACTTACTCGGCTGGATGGGGCTTCAACCCTATTCTGCCCGAATTGGTTGAATTGCTCAAAGGCAGCAACAGGTATCTTGGTACCGTTGCCAACATTGACAGCCTCGAGAAAGCCGGACTAGCAGTTTATGAAAAAGGATACCAAAATACCGGCTATTTCCTGCAGAAATTTGCACCGCTAAAAGCCTTCCAGAATTCTGGCGGAGGCGATGCAGTGCTCGAATGGCCAAATAATTATATTGAAATCCGTCTGGCCGACACCTATCTGATGCATGCTGAAGCACTTGTGCGCTCGGGCAATCCCTCGGACGCACAGCAATGGCTCGACAAAGTGCGGTTAAGAGCAGGTTTACCAATTGTTCCGGCAACACTTGAAAACATTTATCACGAACGTCGCCTCGAACTGGCAACCGAAGGCCATCGTTTCTTCGATCTGGTACGTACCGGAAAAGCAGCTGAAGCCCTGGCATTTAAGGGATTTGTTGCTAACCGACATGAAATTCTCCCGATTCCGCTCACAGAACTTGGCAATACAAAGCTGTTGCAGAATCCAAATTATTAAAAATGAAGCTATTGTGTATTAGTGATTTAGGTTAGTAATTCAGGCTGGCCGCCCTAAAAGGCGGTCAGCCCTTACTGAAATTGAAATGAGTATCAAAACAATCATAGTTTACCTTTCCAGCCTCTTTTTAATCGGATGCAGCAGTGGCCAGAATGACAAGTCCATAATCATCATTCCGGGCCCTCCACAAGACCTTGGCTGGGAATTCGAACAAACTCCCTTCTGGCAGGATGAATTCGATTACAACGGTCTGCCTGATCCGGGAAAATGGGGATACGACATTGGTGGCAGTGGATGGGGAAACAATGAACTCCAATACTATACTGACCAGATTGAAAATGCCCGGTCAGAAAATGGCATCCTGACCATCACGGCAAGAAAAGAAGACTATGAGGGCAAATCTTATACTTCAACAAGACTCGTTAGCCGTACAAAAGGCGATTTGCTCTATGGCAGGGTCGAAGTCAGGGCAAAAGTACCCGCAGGAAAAGGAACATGGCCTGCAATCTGGATGCTCCCAACGGATTGGGAATATGGCGGTTGGCCAAAATCAGGCGAAATAGACATCATGGAACATGTTGGATACGATCCTGAAGTTATTCACATGAGTACACACTGTGAAGCATATTACTGGGTATTGAACAACCAAAAAACTGCTACAAGAAAGGTTTCAGGGGCAATCACCAACTTTCAGGTATATCGTATTGACTGGACACCCTTTGCAATTAAAGGATACATCAACGGACAGCACCTGTTTACCAGCTATAACGAAGGCACCGGTTACGCGGCATGGCCTTTTGATAAACGCTTTCACATAATCCTGAACGTAGCTGTGGGAGGCCACTGGGGTGGGGCTCAGGGAATTGACGATACTTCATTCCCTGCCAGTATGGAAGTAGATTATGTACGCTTTTACAGAATGATCCCCAAATAGTACAAAAATGAAATTAACAACGAAATCCTTACTCCTTTTTATTGCCTTCATATCAGGAACTTCCTTATCATGCAGTAAGTCAGATGATATCCAGGTTGTTCTTAACATCCCAGTTTCGCTAACTTTCACAGAGAATGACGAAACGGAACAAATTATTGAATTTGAGTTTTCACTTGATCAGAATACGCCAAAGGATGTAACCCTGACATGGTCGCTTACCGATGGAACAGCAAAATCAGGTGAAGATTACCAGCTTCAGAGTGAAGTAACTACCCTGATCAAAAAAGGCACAAAGAGCCAGAAAATTGAATTGGTATTGTTTGGAAACCAAACCCATCAACCCGAACGCTTTTTCAATCTTATTGTTACTAATATTAAAAATGCCACACTCACCAATCCGATCTGCAAAATAATTATCCAGGATAATGACCCCTTCATACCAGCCCTTCAAATACCTGAGCGTTTATTTGTTCCGGAAGGGAATAGTGGCAGTCAGACACTGAATATTGTGGTGAAACTCTCCGGACCCACAGAAAATCCCGTAAGTTTCGACTGGTCAACAGTAGACGGATGGGCAAAATCAAATGAGGATTATTATCCGGTTGTAAACCAAAGTGTTGTGTTTGAACCGGGTCAAACCGAAAAAACTCTCGGAGTAAATATAATTGGTGATGATTTGTTTGAAATGGATGATTACTTTGATGTAGTGCTGGACAATATTACCGGTGTGCAGGCCGACAGAAACTCATTCAGAGTTTATATCAAAAATGATGACACATTCACACCTCAGCTTCTGGATGATGGCACAATTACACCACTCGATTATCCGGGCATGTCGCTGGTATGGAATGATGAGTTCTCAGGTACTTCAATCAACACTCAAAACTGGGGTTACGATTTAGGAGGAGGCGGTTGGGGAAATAATGAATTACAGGTTTATACAAGTTCGGCTGAAAATTCATTTATTTCGAACGATAAGCTTAACATCAAGGCAACGAAACTCTATAACTCCTATTTCTCAGCCAGAATGCTCTCAAAAGGCAAACAAGAATTTACCTATGGTCGAATTGACATACGGGCACGAATGCCATACGGACAAGGCATCTGGCCGGCAATCTGGATGCTCGGCGGCAATTTTTCACAGGTTGGCTGGCCACGCTGTGGCGAAATTGATATCATGGAATATCTTGGCCATCAGCAATCTAAAACACACGGAACTGTCCACTACTACGACAATGGCCACAGGTACAAAGGAGGTAGCTACAGCCTTAGCGGAAACCAGAGTTTTCATGATAAATTTCATGTGTTTACAATTGTTTGGCAGGAAAACTCGATACGCTGGTACGTTGATTACAATCTTTTTTATGAAGTGGATGACCAACTGGTGGTGTTTGATTCGTTCAGGCTTCCTCAGTTTTTCATTATGAATATAGCTGTTGGTGGAATTTGGCCTGGTTATCCTGACGAAACAACTGTTTTTCCGCAGATCATGGAAGTTGACTACATCAGGGTATTTCAGAACGAATAAATACATTATTTGAAAAACAGATTAACATCATTGATTATGAAACAAATTACATGGAACTTTCTGGCAACAGCAATTGTGATCATGATGCTTTCGTGCAGCACTGAAAAGAAAAGCCCTGTTGGTTCAGGTCTTGATCCTGAAACGGAGCAACAGATCACTTCAATGCTTGAAAAAATGAGCCTTGAGGAGAAAGTAGGGCAAATGACGCAGATAACGCTTGATGTTCTGACGAAAGGACAAGATGTTTATTCCAGTTTTGAACCTGTTGAACTCGATTCTGTGCAGCTTTACAAAGCCTTTGTCCAGTATAAAATTGGTTCGGTACTCAACACTGCAAACAACAGAGCCAGAACACCTGAAACATGGAATATTCTAATTGCTAAGTTATTAGACTATGCACTTGAAGCATCACCTTCAAAAATTCCATTAATCTATGGACTCGACATGATCCATGGTGCAAGTTATGTGGATGGAGCAACATTCTTTCCTCAACAGATTGGCATGGCGGCCACCTGGAATCCTCAGCTTGTGAAGGAGGCAGGAAGAATAACCGCTTATGAAACCAGAGCTGCAGGTGTTGCCTGGACATTTTCACCTGTTCTCGACCTTGGTGTTGACCCACGCTGGCCCCGCCAATGGGAAACCTTTGGGGAGGACCCATATCTTTCGGCTGTTATGGGACACTACCTGATCAAAGGTTACGAAGGCGATGATAATGACATTTCTAATCCACTGCACATTGCTTCCTGCCTGAAACATTTTATGGGCTATTCGCACACACTGAGTGGCAAAGACAGAAGTCCGGCATGGATACCCGACAACAAACTATTTGAGTACCACGCACCTGTTTTTAAATCTGGTATTGACGCAGGAGCACTTACTGTTATGGTTAACTCAGGAGAGATTAACGGTCTGCCCACGCACATCAACAAAGCCCTGTTGACCGATCTGTTGAAAAATGAATGGGGCTTCAAGGGTTTCGTGGTTACCGACTGGGCCGACATCGAGTACCTGCACACACGTCATAAAATTACTCCTGACCACAAAGAGGCTGTTAAACTTGCGATCAATGCAGGAATTGATATGTCCATGGTTCCCTATAATTTTGCTTTTGCCGATCATCTGGTAGAACTGGTAAAAGAAGGCTCGGTTCCGATGAGTCGCATTGATGATGCTGTGAGGAGGATCTTGCGTGTGAAATTCAGACTTGGGTTATTCGAGCAGCCATATACCTTAGCCAAAAACTATCCCGAATTTGGTTCAGAGCAGCATGAGGGCCTTGCAAGAAAAACAGCTCTTGAATCCATTACCCTTTTAAAAAATGAACAAGGACTGCTTCCTCTATCCAAAAACACCCGGATTCTCGTTGGTGGTCCAGCTGCTAATCTGATGAGGCCGCTCAATGGTGGATGGAGCTATTCATGGCTGGGCAATCTGGTTGATGAATTCGCCGGAGAGTATCAAACTGTGTATGAAGCATTAAAATTAACTGCTGCAAATCCGGGGTTAATTACACTGGCTGAGGGTATAACCTACAAAAATACAATGGATTACAAAGAAGAAGAGGTTGGCAACCTTAAGCAGTTTGCTCAGATGGCCGCTCAGTCTGATGTCATCCTGCTGTGTGTGGGCGAAAACTCATACACCGAAAAGCCCGGCGACCTTGAAGATCTTTACTTATCCGACAACCAGCAGGAACTGATCAGGATTGCATCTGAAGCCAAAAAGCCTGTTGTGCTTTTGCTGGTGCAAGGCCGACCCAGAATAATAAGCAAGGTTGAGCCACTGGCCAGCGCTATTATTAACGCTTACCTTCCTGGAAACTATGGCGGCGAAGCCATTGCTTCCATCATTTATGGTGATCATAACCCATCCGGGAAACTGCCATTTACCTATCCACGCTACCCTAATAGCCTCGAACCCTATTACCACAAACATGCTGAACAACTCGAGTTGTTGGGCTCCCCTACCGGCACGCATTTTAACCCCCAATTCCCCTTTGGTTTCGGACTCAGCTACTCCAGCTTTGGCTATTCGGAGCTTAAGACCGACAAAACTGAATACCTCTCTACAGACACCATCAGGTTAACGGTCAATGTAACCAATTCATCAACAGTTGCCGGTAAGGAAGTAGTTCAGGTGTATAGTAGTGACCATTTTGCTTCACTAACGCCATCAGTGAAACGACTGCGGGCATTTACAAAGTTATCCATTGCTCCTGGCGAGAAAAAGTCTGTACGTATTGATATACCCGTCAGCCGTCTTTCATTCGTAAATGAAAATAATCAGTGGATTGTAGAAGAAGGTGACTTCACCATCAGTTGTGGCTCAGAAAAATCAGTTATCCGTGTTTCCGAAACCCGAATTACCAATCAATAAACCTAAATCTAAAACCATGAAATCAACATCAAAAGTTTCCAAACAACCATTTGACACGTCATAAATGTAAATAAACCACTGTATCTCATATTTTTATTAATTTTTAACCATTACTAATCATTAAATTTAAATGCCATGAAAAAAATCATGTTTCTTAGTGCCGCCCTTATGGTGATGGCGCTTTTTACCCTCATGACATCCTGTAAGAAGGATGATCCGGATCCGGAAGTCATTGCAAGTTTCACATTTGCTATTGACAACGTTGATTTCAAAAAAGTTACCTTTACGAATGAATCGCAGAATTTCTCGACACTGTCATGGAATTTCGGCGACAACTCCGCAGCTTCATCAGAGGCAAATCCGGTTCACACCTATGCTGCTGATGGCACCTACACTGTAACACTCACTGCAACCTCAACCAATGGTAAGGAAACAGATGTGTTCACAGCACAAGTTATCATAGCCGATCCAAACATAATGCTTACCAAGCTGGTAGGCGAAACTTCCAAAACATGGAAGCTGCTCCGCGATGTTTCAACCGGCGAATACCCGCTGGAAGTTGGTCCGTTTGACCGCTCACAGATCTGGTGGGCAATGGGCTACAACAACGACGAACTTGCCATCAGGCCTTGTATGCTTAACGATGAGTGGACATTCCACCGCGATGGAAAACTGGTTTTCGATGATAAGGGCGACTATTGGGCCGAAGGTTCAGTATATCCTGACGGATCCAATAATACCTGCGCTTCTTCCAGTGATCCAATGTTAAACAAAGATGGAGTAAATGTTTCAGCCTGGTCTAGTGGTCAGCACACATTCGAACTGATCACGGGCGACATGCCGAAACTCAAGCTCATCGGAACCGGCGCATATCTGGGATTATCCAAAGTAGGCACTGACCTCGAGTACAATGTACCTCAGGAAAGCATTACCTACAACCTGGTATCTCTGCATGACGGGACAACCGATACACTCATTGTTGAAGTAAACTACAAGTTTGCTCCCGGTGATGCTACACCAGGCGGATACTGGAGGTTTGTACTGGTTCATTATGACAACCCGAACGATGAACCCCCAATCCCGGCAAACCAGCCAACTGCAGTATTTACACTGGCAATTAATGGCAATACTGTTACATGCACAAATAGCTCACAATTCGCCGACTCATATCTTTGGGATTTTGGCGATGGTGGCACCTCAACACAGGCCAATCCGGTTTATACCTATTCAAACGATGGCGTTTACACCATTACCCTCACAGCTAACAATAATATTGGCTCAAGCTCCAGCTCACAAAGTGTATTCATTTCATCGGTGCCTTTGAGCGACAATCTGCTTCAGGGTGCCCCATGGCGGATCAGGGTTGAAGAAAAATCCGTGTTTGTCGGCCCGGGATTAGGTAATTCATCCTGGTGGTCATTGCCCAAAGCCTTCCTAGATGGCTCCTCAACAGGTGGCGATGACTGGTCATGTATGGCCGATGATGAATTCACATTCAGCGCAGGCGGTGTATTTACATACGACACCAAAGGTTCTGCTCGTAATGATGGTTATTTTGGTGGAGCTAACGGCTGTATCTCAGATGCAGAAATTGCTGCCAGCGGCAATGGCGCTTATTTCGGAAGCGGAACTCATTCCTACGCCTTCACCCCTGCCAGCGGAACTGACAGGCCAATCATCATTTTGACCAATGGTCCCGACAGGGCAGCCTTTATTGGTTTCTACAAGGGCTATTATGGTGGTGAAAACACCAGTAACGCCAACCCGCCAAATGGTGGTAACCCGACCAACAGGTACGAAGTTATGGGATACGCCAAAGGCGCTACCAAGGAGTACCTTTTTGTTTCAGTTGACATTTCAGCTGATTTGGGCGGTGGTGCTGCTTGGTCAATGATTCTGGAAAGACCTTCCAATTAATCAATTTAATCTAAACCGGATAGGGAGCCGTTGGGGCTTCCCTATCCGGTTTTTTCTTCTTTTCAAT
>Ga0351859_1003_pt1 | contig 68519 bp, 64 predicted proteins | sample BONcelFGM3001D11_FD_206789 | JGI IMG/M metagenome (GOLD analysis project Ga0351859, IMG submission 206789) | Enriched cells from coal bed in the Powder River Basin, Montana, United States - BONCAT cells FGM rep2 HSBNCT.FGM.300.1.D11 ... | reverse complement strand
AATGTCACCGGCAATGGGTGGGCATTTCCGATCGATCATGCGCTGGCACGCGTGCAACTGCCGCCCGGAGCCCATGTGCGGAGCGAGGAGGCTTACACTGGACGGCAGGGCGGGAAGGGGCAGGACTGGCGGGTGGCGGCGATCCCGGGCGTGGATGCCGCGCTGGAAACGACGCGGCCGCTGCCGCCGGGGAGCGGATTTACGATTTCGGTAACCTGGCCGAAGGGCTTTCTGGACGCCTCGGCCAATCCGACCGGCCTTGCGGCTGCGATCGGTGACAATCCGGCGATCGCCGTGGCAGCCGGGGGTCTGCTTGTGGTGCTGGCCTACTATGTCGCGATCTGGTTTTTTCTTGGCCGGGATCCGCGGCGGGGCGTCATCATCCCGCTTTATCATCCACCAAAGGGATTCACTCCCGCAGCCGTGCGCTATCTCGCCGGCATGGGGCGATTTGATAACAAGAGTTTTGCCGCCGCCCTCATTGCGCTGGCCGTAGCGGGGAAACTGCGAATCGTGCAATCCGGGAAAAAGCATTTTCAAATCCTCCGGACGAATGCCGCGGGCGGCGTGGTGACGGCGGCGCAGCAGAAATTTTTTGACACGCTGTTGGGAACCCGAAAATCGCTCGATTTTACCAACAGCCATCATGCGATCTTTTCAGAAGCGCGCGCCGGCTTGCTGCGCTCCCTGAGCGCTGAGATCGAGAAGCGCTATTTCATACGCAATGCGGGCTTCTGGCTGGCGGGGTTGCTGCTTTCGCTGATTCCTGCCGGCCTGGCATTGTGGGGTTCGAGCGACATGGGCGCAGCCGTTTTTATGCTGTTCTGGTTGTCGATCTGGTCGGTGGGGGTGATTGCGTTGTTGTCGGGCGTGGTCTCGGCATTTCGGGGCAAATCCGCCTGGACGGCGATTCCGATGCTGTTGTTCAGCATTCCATTTGTCATCGGGTGGTTCGTCGGGGCGGGGTTTCTGATTCATGCGACGTCGGTCTGGACCGCCGGGATTTTCGGGGTGGCGTTTCTGCTGAACCTGGTCTTTCACCACCTTTTGAAGGCTCCCACACGCGAGGGGCGGCGGGTGATGGACGCGATCGAAGGGTTCAAGCATTACCTTTCCGTAGCCGAAGCGGAGCGGCTGAATTTGCAGAATCCACCGGATCGCACGCCGGAGGAATTTGAGCGTTTCCTGCCGTATGCACTGGCTCTGGACGTGGAGCAGCAGTGGGCGGAGCAGTTCGCCAGCGTGCTCGATCAGACAAATTATTCACCCGATTGGTACCATGGCCCGGGAGGGAGCTTTTATCCTCCTGCCAGCATGGCGGTGGGGCTCGGCGGGGCGATGGCCAGCGCGATCTCATCGGCCTCAACCGCACCGGGCAGCAGCTCAGGTTCGGGCAGCGGGGGGAGCGGCTCCTCCGGAGGCGGAGGCGGCGGCGGGGTAGGCGGCGGCTGGTAGTTTTGACTGATCCACACCAGCAGCGAGGCATTCCGGACAGAAGCGATATTCCGGATGTGCGTGTTCTGCTTGCTCGTCGAGGATGAAGAGCTTGTGGCAGTCGTCGTTCGCGCAATTTACAAACCGTGCGGTGGGGACTCCGGTGTGCGCGCATTTACCGACCTGACGCAGGTTGTCCTCGACGCGAACGGTCATGCGATTGTCGAAGACAAAACACTCGCCGAGCCAGTGGGCGTTGCCGAATTCGCGCTGGTAGGTCTGGATGCCTCCGTGGAGCTGGAAGACATTCTTGAACCCCTTGCGGCGGAAAAGCGCGGAGGCCTTTTCGCAGCGGATGCCTCCCGTGCAATACATGAGTACTTTGCGGTCCTTGAAATCACTCAATTGCTCGACGTAACCGGGGAGTTCACGGAAATTATCAATGTCACAGGCAATGGCATTCTCAAACCGGCCAATGGCGGATTCGTAGCGGTTGCGAACGTCGATAACGACGGTGTCGGGCTCCTCTTCGAGAGTCCGTTTCCATTCGGCGGGCGAGAGATGGTTGTCGTGGTCGGGCTGCAACTCCACGCCCGCGCCCAGCGTGACGATCTCGGGCCGGACCTTCACCACCAGGCGGGGAAACGCCTCGGAGCCGCCCGGGCTTTCCTTGATCTCGATATCGGAGAATCGTGGGTCGCTCCGCAACGCAGCGGTATAGCGGCTGGTTTCCGAGCGCGGACCGGCAAGGGTGCCGTTGATGCCTTCGGCGGCGATGAGAATGCGGCCTTTCAAGCCCAGTTCCGTGCATAACGCGCGCTGCGCCTCGACGAATGCGGCGGGATCGGCAATCGGAACGTATTTGTAGAAGAGGATGACCGGGTGGCTGGCGTCCATGAGGACGCCACGTTCGCGTGTAACCCGCCAGCTTGGCAAGCCGATCATTTTTCAGATTCCTGTGCGCCATGGGAGAAACCGGGGTAGAATACCGCCTCTATGGAAGCACATGATTGGACCCGAAGTTTCCGAAAACTGTATGACAAGGCGGTTAATCTGTACCGCGACGGAATTCACGATCTGGATACGTATTTTTCTCCGGAGGAGGTGGCGGAGCTGGCATCGATCGGAATCAAACCGATCAATGTGTACGATTACGCCGAGGATTTCGTGAAATATGGCGAGCCTGGCTGGGATACGGTTCTGCTCGTCGCCGCGGCGCGACGGGATTATTTTCTCTACGAGCAGCACAGCAAACGGAATGAAAACGTCACGCTGTCGACGGAACTTCCTCCCAAGACCGAGGCGCTGGAGGGCATCGCATGGCTGCCCCGCATTACCGCCAAGGCGAGGTGCTTTCTCGAGGGCGGGCTCTGCCACGAGATTATGTACGGCTGTAGCGGCGACCGGAAATTTTTGAAGGACCACGACTTGCATCCGGCGGATTTTTTGCGCGCGGTCTGGGCGTCCAAAGGAGAACCCGCCAGGGTGCTGGAGTTCGTGCGGAAGGCCGGCAAATAACCGGCCCGCCTACTCACGAATCATCGCGCCGAGATCCCGGCTCTCCTCGACCTCGAGACTGTGGTAAACGGCAATGTTCCCGCCGAGGTCGAGACGGATCGTAGCGGGGATGGGGCCGATCTGATTTCCTGCGTTAAATACGAGGCTGCGCCCGAGCTTCGCCACCCATGCGCCCTGGCTGTAAAAGGGAGCGTTGTGAATGTGTCCGGAGAGCACGATGTCCGGCTCCAGGCGGCGGATCAGCGCCTCGAGCACCGGATCGCCGCTGGATGCCTTGCCATTCCACGCGACAGGCGAATGCGCGGGTGGCGCGTGATGCACCCATATCCAGCGGCGGAAGCCACCGCGCCTTGCGACTTCGCCCTCGAGCAGGGCGGTCATATTTTCCCGGGAGGCCTCAGTCTCCCACCACGGACAGATGGTCACGCGATCCGGGCCAAAATCAAACGAATCCCCGTCTACAAAAAGACCCTCACCCGCCAGGGCGCGCAACCATTCGGCCGTGAATTCGCCCGGGGCGTTGAGAACATCGCCGTCATGGTTTCCGGAACACACCGCAACCCGGGTGCGGGTGCGCAGCGCTTCGAGGTACTTGCTTACGACGAGGATCTGGACGTCGGGCTCGACCGTGGAACCGAGATCGAGCAAATCCCCTGCGATCACGACCAAGTCGTACCGCTCGGCACGCTGGAGCAGCCACTCGTATTGCGGCAGGGCGTAGTGCAAATCCGAGACGACCAGCGCCTTCACCCGATGAGTCGTATCGTTCGCCCGGAGCCTCGGCAACCGTTCGTCTTCGATTTTTTTTGCAGTCGCAAGGGGACGGCGCCTACGCCGTTACGCCTTCGCGTGCGTTGGCGCCCGATTTTTCGAGGAAATAGTCGTAGCCACCCGAGTATGGCGTGAGCGTGCCTGCGTTTACGTGAATCACCTTGGTCGCGAGTTTGCGGATGAAATGTACGTCGTGCGAGATGAAGACGAGCGTGCCTTCGTAGCTCTGAAGCGCTAAAATGAGGGACTCGACACTCAGGAGGTCGAGGTGGGTCGTCGGTTCGTCCATGAGCAGGATGTTCGGCGGATCAACGAGAAATTTAATGAGGTTGAGCCGGCTTTTTTCTCCGCCGCTCAGCACATCGGTCTTTTTATGGATGGCATCCTTGTTAAAGAGGAAGGTGCCGAGAATGGCACGTGCCTGCTCTTCCTTGAGCGTGGGGGAGGTGCCCATGACTTCCGCGAGGACGGTTTTTTCCGGATCGAGGGCATCCGAACGGTGCTGGCTGAAATAGCCGATCCGGGCATTGTGACCGGGCTTGCGTTCACCTTTTTGGAACGCGACGACACCGGCAAGGATCTTGAGCAGGGTGGATTTGCCCGCCCCGTTGGGTCCCACGAGCACGGTGCGCTCCTCACGTTCGACGAGCAGATTGAGCTTCTCGTAAACGACGTTGTCGCCATAGGCCATGTGGATGCCTTCCAGTATGAGTGCGCGCTGGCCGACGCGGGTCGGCTGGGGAATCTGGAAGCGGAAGGGCTTGCGTGGCGCGAGCGGTTTTTCGACCAGCTCCATACGCTCGATTTGCTTGAGCTTGCTCTGGGCTTGCGCGGCCTTGGAGGCCACGGAGAGGAAGCGGTTGGCGAAGTCCTGCAGGGCTTTGATTTCCTTTTGCTGGTTTTTGTGGGCGGCGGACTGCCGTTCGAAATTGGCCTGCCGCTGCTCTTCGAAGGCGGAGTAGTTCCCCTTGTAGGCGATGAGGCGCTGGTGGGCGATCTCGTAAACGCCCTCCACGATCTCGTCCATGAACTGGCGATCGTGCGAGATCATGAGGACCGCTCCGGAGTAAGTCTTGAGATACTCCTGAAGCCAGAGCAGAGAGTTGAGGTCGAGATGGTTCGTCGGTTCGTCGAGCATCAGGAGATCGGGCTCCATCACGAGCAGACGCGCGAGGTGGGCGCGCATAATCCAGCCGCCACTCATTTCGCGGGCCGGCCGCTCAAAATCGCTTTCGCGGTAGCCGAGGCCATTGAGCATTTTCTTGGCCTTGGCCTCGACCTGGGGGTCGTTGAGGACGTCGTATTTTGCCTGGGCTTCGAGGTAGGCGGCCTCGGCGACCTGGCCCTTTTCCTCGAAGAGGCGCAATTGTTTTTCCAGCCGCTCGATCTCCCCCGCACGCCCCGTGGCCACGTCGATGACGCGCTCATCGCCGACCTTTTCGGATTCCTGGGGCAGGTAGCCCACCATGGTCCATTCATCCCGGGCGATGCTGCCTTCGTCGGGCTCGTCCTCCTTGAGGATGAGCGAGAAGAGGGTCGACTTGCCGGTGCCGTTCTGGCCGACCAGCGCCACACGCTCTCCGTAGTTGATTTGCAGGGCGGCATCTTCGAACAGGACGTGGCCGGCGAAGGATTTTTTGAGTTTTCGAATGGTGAGCATGGCGGAAAGAATGGTTGATGGCGCGTGCGTCGAGGCTGCCTGCGCTCCTGTATTTTCTGGCAAATCGGCACTGTCCACGAAGGTTCCTTCGGGAAAAGCAATGCCGCTCCGGCGGCCGCACGCGGGATTCGCGGATGGGGACTGTTGCACAGATTGGCAAAAACCGAAAGAGAGGATGTTTGCCTCATTTCGCAGAGGCCACCGATTTGCATTTGAAAAACCCCCTGCGCAGCGTCTAATTGCGCAGGCTTGCATGGATCCGCGCTATCAAATTCTGGAGCCCTTGGGTGAGGGCGGTGGCGGCGTGGTTTTCCGTGCGCGCGATACGCGGCTGAACCGGGATGTCGCCATTAAGCGATTACGGATTGCCGGACTGGACCCCCGGCAGCTGGCTGACGCGGAAACCCGCCTGCATGCGGAAGCGAAAATCCTGTCCGCCCTCCAGCACCCAGGCATCGTTTGCATTTACGATTTTGGAACCGATGCGGAAGGGCCTTTTGTGGTCATGGAGCTTCTGGACGGCGAAACACTGGATGCCGCCATCGCGGAGGCGCCGCTCTCCGCGGAGGATTTTTCGCATTTTGCCAGGCAAGCCCTCGACGCGCTGCAAGCCGCCCACGCACGCGGCATTCTCCACCGGGACCTGAAGCCCTCGAATTGCATGCTCGTCTGGGCAAATTCCGAGCGGTTTCAGGTGAAGATTCTCGATTTCGGACTGGCACGCCTGTCACAACGGCCTTCGTCGCAGACCGTGGATCAGGGCGCCATTCTCGGGTCGCTGCATTTTATCGCGCCGGAACAGCTCGACAGCGGACTGGTGGACGAACGTTCGGATTTATATTCGCTGGGGTGTATTTTCTATTTTGTTCTTTCCGGCATCTACCCGTTCGACGGTGACTCCGTCTCGGCAATCATCCAATCGCGCATGGCGAATCGTTTTCAACGACTCACCGATCTGCGACCGGATCTGCCCGCCTCCCTGTGCAGCTGGGTGGCAAAATTCATGCTTCCCGATCCGCGGCACCGTCCGGTTTCCGCCAAGGAGGCGCTGCAATTGCTCCAGATCTCCGAACTGGAACCCTCTGGAAAAATACCCCGGGCAAACCACCGCTGCCTCATCACCTCCAAAAAACACTTCCGCCAATACTCCTTCCGCATTGCAACCGGGGCCGCCCTGCTGGCGCTTCTCGCCAGCGCTTTTGCCCTTGGCCGATGGTTCTCCAAGACGCCGGGCTCCCCAGTGGAAAACCGTTCCCTGGCAAATCGCAACCTCCCGCAAATCGACCCCTCGGACATGGCGAAATTCCGCGAATTTGCCGGTTTGCGTGTCTCCGTGGAAGGGATCGTCACCCGCGCCGGCGAGAGCCGCTCAGGCCGAACCCGTTATCTTAATTTCGGGCGCCGCCCGGGGGATGCCATTGCCCTCGCCTTCCGGACGCGGGAAACAGACACCGAATTTCCGATGGACTATCTGCGCAGCCTCGAAGGACGCATCATCCGGGCCGAAGGCGTCGTCGAAAATGTTTACGGTGCCCTGCAGATTTTCATCAGCTCCCGCAGCCAGCTCGAAGTCCGCTAATTACAGCCATCCGCAGACCCGTCCGTGCACGGAAAAGGCAGACCGCCGGGCGGTTTTCCCCCCACCCGGCGGCCATGCAATTTTACAGAGCGATTTGGAATTTGAAGTCGCCTTCGGTTTTGTGGCCATCCGCCGACACAACCTGCCACACCACCTTGTAGACTCCCGCCTTGAGCAGATGCAGTCCCGCCAGGAGGAGCGACGTGTTCTTCGCATCCACATGCGCATCCCCCAGATCGATGGACTGTCCGCTCGCATCCAGCACGCGAATGCTGCACGCACCCGGATCGAGCGGCTCAGTAAACCAGACGCGCACCGCCTTCGGCGACTCCGCGACGGAGCCGCCAACCTTGGGATCGGCGTGATCGACGAAGGCATGCGCAAATGCACCTGACACCCCGGAAAAAGCCATCAGGAAACAAGCCGCGAGCAATTTTCCACGCATCAATGCTTCCCTCCAAAGATCGGCCGGAACACGCCCGGCAGCAGATCGTCAATGTAGAGATGCACCTGCGCAATCACACCGACATTGTTTCCGGTGCGCTGATTCATCGGAATGATCGCCTCCACACCGAGCTGGAATGATTTTCCCGACCACAGGATGCCGGGGTTGATCGTGCCAGTCACCAGCCCGCTCTGCCCGCGATTCACTGGAGATTCGAAGGCGAATTCCACCAGAGGAATCAGGCTGTCAAACGGCGCACGAAGCCAACTAGGAAACAATCCTTGCCCGTGGAACCGGACCCGGAGGCGGATCCCCCCGCCTCGAAAAGAAATCCTCTCCCGAGCATGGATACAAAAAATCCCCCGCCAGCGGCGGACGAAGCGTCTCCGTGGCCGCCACCGCGAAGACCGTTTCCTTCTTATTCACCTTCCGCGTGGCTGGAGCCTTTTCCTCGCGCTGCCGTCCCTCCGTCACCTTGCGGCACAGCTCGCAGGGATGGTCTCCGTCGAAAGTCTTCGCCACCGCCTCCACCACGTCCCCATTTTGCGAATACGCATGCAGCATCTGCGCCCATGCCACCACCTGCAAAAGCGCCCAGTGCCCGCCGGCAACGGAAACCATCGCCACGCAAATGAGAGCGGCAGGCCGGCGATTTGCAATAGTCGTGCTTTCGTCACCGGCGGCAATCTGCGTGTAAAAAAGAGCACAAGTCGAGTGGTTTGCTCCGGCATCCTCCCTCCGCGCTGTCAGAAAATCGCCCCGAAGTTACCCGATCTTATTCCACGGCCACCGAGAGATTTTCAAAGGCCGACAGCGCCCCGGCAGCGGCCTCCCAGTCCGCCGTCGCAGCCTCCAGCGCATCGCTCACACCCATCAGTTCACGGTTGATGTTCACCGCCAGGGATGGATTTTCATACGTCGCCGGATCCTCCAGCTTTGCAGCAAGTTCCTTCTCGGATGCCTCCAGCCGCATGACCTCTTTTTCGCAAGCCTCCACACGTTCCTGCAACATCTTCCGCTCTCGGGAACGCGCCTGCCGCGCCTCGGCTTCCGCACGCTTCTGCTCCTTGGTCTTGAAAATCCGCTGCCGGCCCTCGGGCGCCGCGTTTTCCGCCTGCGCCGGCTGGGCATTGGAGAGCCTCGGATCGGAGGAAACCAGAGCATCCCGCTCCGAGGTGGCCTCGGTCTTATCGAGAAAATACTGGTAGTCCCCGTGATACGGCATGATCCGGCCCGCCTGCACATGCAACACATGCCGTGCGATGGAGCGGATGAAATACACGTCGTGACTGATGAAGACGAGCGTGCCCTCGAATTGGTTGAGCGCGGCCACCAGCGCGTCGATGCTCTGCATATCGAGGTGCGTTGTCGGCTCATCCATCAACAGGAGATTCGGCGGATCGAGCAGCAGCTTTACCAACGCGAGCCGGCTCTTCTCGCCGCCGCTCAACACGCCCACCGGCTTGAAAACCGCATCGCCCTTGAACAAAAACGCCCCCAGCACCGTGCGCGCAAATTCCTCCGGCACCCCGCTCAATCCAGCCCGCGCCTCCTCGAGCACCGTGCGTTTTTCATCCAGCATCTCCACACGGTATTGCGCGTAGTAACCCACCTTGACGTTATGTCCCACCACGCGCTCCCCCCCCTGGATCGGAAGGACCCCGGCGAGAATTTTAAGCAACGTCGATTTGCCGGCGCCATTGGGCCCGACCAGCACCGTACGCTCACTCTTCTCGATTTCGAGATTCAACCCGGAGTAAATCCGGTGATCGCCGTAAGCCTGGTCGACAGCCGCCAGGGTCATCACCCGCTGTCCCGACCGTGCGGGTTGCGGAAAGCGGAAGCTGATCCCTTTGGCCAGCTCCTCCGGTGGTTCGATGCGCTCCATGCGGTCGAGCCGCTTCATCCGCTCCTGCGCCTGCGCCGCCTTGCTCGCCTTGGCTCGGAAACGGTCAATAAACGATTGCAAATGCTCGATCTCGCGCTGCTGGTTCAGGTAGGCCTGCCGGTGCTGCTCGATCTGTGCCTCCCTCTGCTCAAGGAATTTATCGTAATTCCCGACATACCTCCACAACCGCTGATTGCGGATCTCGATAATCGTATTTGTAAGCACGTTGAGAAATTCCCGGTCGTGCGAAATCACAATGAACGCGCCAGGGTAGCTCTTGAGGTAATTTTGAAACCATCGCAGTGCCTCCAGATCGAGGTGGTTCGTCGGTTCATCGAGCATCAGCAGATCCGGCTCGACCGTAAGCAGCCGCGCCAGATGCGCACGCATCACCCAGCCTCCGCTCAACGTCCGGGCCGGACGGTCGAAATCCGTCTCCCGAAACCCCAGCCCAGCCAGAATCCGTTTCGCCTTTGGCTCCCGGCCGAGAGCCTCGATTTCCGCGCTGTAGTCGGCCTCGAAATCATCCACCTCATCCGGGCCGGGTTCGGCGTGGATACGACCGGTCGCCAGTTCGAGCACGGTTTCATCGCCCACGGGCGCGCTTTCCTGCGGCAGGAATCCGACATCGACCCCGCGTTGGAAACTGATGCCTCCATCGTCCGGCGTGTCCTCGCCGAGGATGAGCGTAAAGAGCGTGGTCTTCCCCGCGCCATTCGCACCCACGAGACCGATGCGGTCGGAACGATTGACCTGCACCGACGCATTTTCAAACAGCACGCGTCCTGCAAACGCCTTGGAAACCCCCGAAATCGACAACATGCTTCCTCCTATCGCAGAAACCTCGGGTTCGCGCCAAGCCCGCAAAGGGGAGACTCTGTCGATTCCGCTGCGGAGTTGCGATGAAAGCGGGCGGGCGGCAGGATGCGAGGGATGATTGAGGAATCGAGCCAACTCATCGCTACACTGGCGCGCATCGACCGGCGTCCGTATCCGGCCTACAAGGATCTGCGCGGGCGGGCGTTTCGTTTTCGCGGGCCGGTCGAGTGGGATCTGCGGTTTGATCGGATCCAGGGCGATCCCTTTGCCGCCCCATCGCATGTGGCCGTGCGGATGTCGCGAGCGGCGGCGGGTTTTCCCGAGGACTGGGTGGCCAATACGGCGCGCCGCATCGGGGTGGAGAATCTCATCGCCCGGCGGGCGGCCCGCGTGTGCCGGGAGGTGGCGGGGCGAAGCGGATCGGGAAAATCGGGGCTGATCGAAATCGACGCGCCGGGACAGGAGGTGCTGGCGCGCACAGCCGTGCGGCTGGACGCCGAAGGGTGGGAGATGCGGCTGGCCGTGGGTTTGCCGGCGGATGGGCGGCGGATCTCCGGGCGGGCGGCGGAGCAGTTGCTGGCGGTGCAATTGGAGGCGCTGGCCGGGCGGGTGCTGCGGGTTGCGAGCTGGGATGCGAGCGAAGTGACCGCAGCGGCGGAGACGAATGAGGACGCGGAGGCTCTGCGGGCGGGATTGCGCGGGCGGGGGTTGATTGCTTTTGTCGCCGATGGGGCGATCCTGCCCCGGGCGGGGGGAAATGTACAGACGCCGCTGGCGGCGGGCCGGGCGGTGGCGTTCGAGAGCCCGGCGGGATTGCGGGTGGCGTTGCCGACGCCAAATGCCGGACTGATCACGGGGATGGGAATCCCGGAGGGGGTGACGCTCATCGTTGGCGGGGGATTTCATGGCAAGTCCACGTTGCTCGAAGCGCTGGCGCGCGGGGTTTTCAACCATTGTCCCGGCGATGGGCGCGAGCGGGTGGTGTGTCGCGAAGATGCGGTGAGTATCGAAGCGGAATCGGGACGAAGTGTGGCGGGGGTGGATATTTCGCCGTTTATTGCCGATCTGCCCGACGGCAGCGACACACGGCGCTTTTCCACGGATAATGCGTCGGGGTCGACCTCGCAGGCGGCGGGCATTGTCGAGGCGCTGGAGGCAGGTGCGCGATTACTGCTGATCGATGAGGATACGGCGGCGACGAATTTTATGGTGCGCGACCGGCGGATGCAGGAATTGATCACCCGGGACCGGGAACCGATCACGCCTTTTGTCGACCGGGTGCATGGATTGTGGGAGCGGCAGGGGGTTTCGACCGTGCTGGTACTTGGGGGCTGTGGGGATTATTTCGACGTGGCGGATACGGTGGTGGCAATGGATGCTTATCGACCATTCGAGCGAACCGAGGCGGCGGCGGAAATCGCCAGGCGGCTGCCGACGGGCCGGAAGCCGGAGGCGCGGGAGTGGCCGGAGAATCGGCTGGAGCGAAGACCGGACCCGGCTTCCCTCGATGCGTCCCGGGGGCGGCGCGAAATCCACAGCCGGGCACGCCGGACGGATTCCATCGAGATCGGGCGAACGGAAATCGATCTGTCAGGCTTGCACCAAATCGTGCATCCGGCGCAGACGCGGGCGCTGGCGGCGGCACTGGCGTGGGCGGTGGGATCGGGCTGTTTCGACGGCCGGCGATCGGTGGTGGATGTGCTGGGCGAAATCCGGCGAAAGCTGGACGTTCCTGGTCTGGATGGATTTACGGACGAGGCGCGTGGAGATTTTGCCGAGTTTCGGACGCTGGACTTTGCCGCGGCGCTGAACCGGCTGCGGGGAATGCGGATGCGACAGGCGGAACGGCCAGATCTTCAGACGAAATGAGTGCGAAATCTCCTTTCTCAAATCCGATCCGACCCGTCCTGGAATGCCAGGATGTCGTGGGAGAGAGTCCCGTGTGGGATGAGCACACGGGATGTTTGCTCTGGGTCGACATCGTCGGCAGACGCATCCATCGACTCCATCTGGATTCGAACCGGCACGACGAGTGGTTGGCTCCCGATTTCGTCACATCGGTGGGACTCCGGCAGGATGACGGGGCCATTGTCGGGCTGTCCAATCGAGTGTGTCTTTGGAACTACGACGATCAATTCGCTACATTCGCCCAACCGGAACCGGATCGGCCCGGTAATCGACTCAACGAAGGCAGGGTCGCTCCCGATGGGTCATTTTGGGTCGGGACGATGCAGAACAATCTGGACGCCGACGGTCGTCCGAAGGAGATGACGGCCAGCCTCGGCGCTTATTATCGCATAGATCCCGGTGGCACCGTGCAGCGACTTACCGAAAACATCTACGGCATTACGAACACGATGGCATGGGTAGACGGGCGCCGATTTCTGACGGCGGACACGATTGCCAACACAATCTACGCCTTTCGCTACGACGACCGGTCGAAAACCCTGGGTGATCGCTCCCTCTTTGCCGCCGGATTTCCTCGTGGACTTCCGGATGGTTCCTGCCTGGATGCGGAGGGATATTTATGGAATTGCCGGGTGGGCGGCGGCGCCTGCCTGGTACGATACGCGCCCGATGGCCAGGTCGACCGGATCGTCGAACTGCCTTGTACGTGGCCAACCAGTTGCGCTTTCGGTGGGGAGAATCTCCGGACGCTCTTCGTCACCTCGGCCCGATTTACGATGCCGCCCGAATTTCTGGCACAGAACCCTCACGAGGGCAATTTATGGGCAATGGACGTGGGGGTGGGTGGCTGCCCGTGTCAGCGATTCGGCCTGCCGAATGGGTGAACTCCCCCCCCACGGCGGACCGGTCTACGGAAGTTCGGAGTCCGTCACCTCGTCGCGCAAAAACTCTGGCAACCCCTCCGCGCGCCCTACCACGATGAGCGTATCCCCGCCAGCCAGCACCAATGTCGAAAAATTCTTCTGAATCATCTCACCACCCCCACGCCGCACCGCGATCACCATCAAATCACCCTTGCTGCGCCGCACCAAATCCGACACCGGCAGACCGGCAAGATGCCCGTGTTCAATCAGCGAAATTTCATGCACCTCGATGCCGAGATGGCGCAAATCCAGTCCGGGCGTACCCTTCGCGTCCCCAAGAAAGTCCGAAATACTGGGTTTTTGAATCGAATGCGAAATTCGCAGCGCGCCAATGGCCGCCGGTAGAATCACCTCATTCGCCCCTGCCTGCAGTAGCTTCTTTTCCGTCGAAGGCTGCTCGCCACGGGCAATAATGCGAATGTCCTTGTTCAGGTTCCGCGCCGTGAGGGTAATGAAAACATTGATCGCATCCGCCGGCAGCACGCTTGTCAGCACATCCGCACGCTGAATCCCCGCCCGGACCAGCGTCTCTTCCTCCGTCGCGCTGCCATGTACCACCAGGTAACCCAGCGCCGAAGCCTCCCCAACACGGGCTTCATTCGTATCGACGATCACAAACGGCATGTTCGAGGCCAGCAGGTCCTTGGCCAGAATCTGCCCGATGCGACCGAAGCCGCAGATGATTGTGTGATGATTGACCTCTTCCACGCGTTTGTTTTTTTGCAGATCGCCCAGAGCCTTTTGGATTTCCCCCTCCGCCACGAAACGAACGAACTCTCCAATAGCATAAACAATGGCCGCCGTGCCACCGATGATCACCAGCAGCGTAAAAATCCGCTCGGGCTGTGTGTCCACGGGCTCGATCTCGCCATAGCCCACGCCGTAGACCGTAATGATCGTCATGTAAATCGCGTCGGAAAGCGTCCAGCCAAGTGCAACATAGCCGAGCGTCGCGGTGATAATGACTCCGACGAAAATCCCCAGCGCGATATACAGTCTCCGCCGGACGTTGCCCTGCTTCCCTTCCACGGATTTGCATTGAGCGCCCCACGAGCGGCAGGTTTCAAGTTAAAATCGCACCAATTCCATCCCCTGCGTCCGGGGCGAAATCCAGCATTCCCTGCGCCGCCCCCTCCTCCTCCTCCTCCAGATCGGCAAAACGCACCCCCGCCCCAAGCAACCGCACCGCCTTCCCTCCCCTGGCAAACGCCTCCTCCAGCAGCCGTTCATAAATCGCGAGCGCCGGCTTCGCGGTCACGCACTCCCGCGTCGTCCGCGTAAAATCCGCAAACTTCACCTTCACCACCGCCTTGCGAATCCGCCGATCCGACGCCTTCGACCGCAGGTCCGCCTCCAGCTCGGCGACGAGTTCCGCCAGCGCTCGCTGGCATGCATCGAGCGTGGTCAGGTTATTGGCATAGGTGCATTCATTGCTCAGCGATTTGCGGATGCGATTGGGTTCCACCGCCCGGTCATCCACGCCGCGGCACAGCGCATGCAACTCCTCGCCCCAGCGGCCGAAACGCCGCGCCAGCTCCGCCAGCGAAAGCGCCTGCATGTCTCCGCAAGTGCGGATGCCCAGCGACGCCAGCTTCTCCGCGCCCTTCGGCCCAACCCCCCAGATCTTGCCCACCGGCAGCTCGCGCATGAATCTCTCGACCGCGTCCGGCGGCACGGCAAACTGCCCGTTCGGCTTCCGCCAGTCACTCGCCACCTTGGCCAGCATCTTGTTCGGCGCCACACCCGCCGAAGCCGTCAATCCCGTTTCCTCAAAAATGCGCGCCCGCAATTCCTTGGCAATGTCCCACGCATAACGCTCCATGCCGCTCACATCCAGATACGCCTCATCCAGCGACAACGGCTCCACCAGCGGTGTCACGCCGCGCAGGACTTTGCGAATCTTCGCCGACTCCGCCCGATACAAATCGAACCGCACCGGCAAAAACACCAGCTGCGGACACCGCTCCCTCGCCATAAAACCCGGCATCGCCGAACGAACCCCAAACTTCCGCGCCTCGTAATTCGCCGTCGTCACCACCGCGCGCGCCGAGCCCCCGCCCACCGCAATCGGCCTCCCCGCCAGCTCCGGCCGCTCCCGCATTTCAATGGCTGCGTAAAAGCAATCCATATCGATGTGGATGATCTTTCGCACGGTGTCCCGAAACAGAAATTCAGCCCACCGGTTCCACCCGCCGGCCCGCCTCGGCGATCCATTCCGAATCCGGCGTCCCATAAGGCCGGAACGTCTCCAGCGAACCCTCCAGCTCATTGTAAAACAACGCCCGATGCAACCCAAGCGCACCCGCCTTCGGAGAATCAACAAGACTCGCGGAATCATTCGCGCTCATCTGGAAAACCACCCGCATCTCAAATTCGCTCAACGCCTTGCGGCTCATGAAACGGTTGATGTTATTAAACGTATCGATCGACGCCAGAATGTGCATGCCATAGCTGCTGCCATCCGTAATCAGCTCGCCAAATTGCGCCGCCGGAGATGCCGCCGCCTCAGAATCGCCCATCGAAAAATCAAAACTATCCTCGTTCCGCAATTTCTTGAAGCGCTGCAACCCATGCACCAGTAAAAACACCGGCACCTGCTCCGCAACCGGCACGCCGCCATCCATCCGCGACCGCAGTTCCTCCGCCAGCCCCCCCAATACCAGCCCGAGATCGTGATTGCCCGCTTCCGTCACCTCGTGCGGCACCGCCCGCAACACTTCGCGAATCAACCGCCCTTCGCTCGAATCCGGCGCCGCACCGTGAAACAGCACAAATTTCACCCCGCCCACCGGAAATTGCCCCGCCAGCGCCAGCAGCGACACCCCGAGCAGCGATAACGCCGTTTCATCCTGCTGCCCGATAATAAGCAGATGGTTGCCGCTGTGCCGCTGGAAGACAGCCTCCGTCGGCCCTTTGATCGAATTCGGCTCTCCCAGCCAGACCCGCGGAGGCATCCCGCCCGAAGCCAGCGCCTCACCAGCCAGCGCCCTTTGCAACAACGCATTCTCCCGCACATCCGCAGGCGCATTGCCCTCGAACACCACCGGCCTCCCATCCATCTCCGGATGAGCCGCAGCCAGATCACGCACCTTGTCGAGCCATTCATCCCGCTCGTCATCCGGCAGCCACACCACCTGGAAAGGGCTGTTACCCTCCACCGCACCCGCCGCATCGTTGTAAATGCCCTCGCCCGGCCGCGAAAGCAGGCGCGGCGCCGGATTATTATCATCCATAATGAGATAGGCATCCGCCTCGTTGCACTGCAACGCCACACGAATCACCATCTGCCCCAGCGTCGCACGCGCCAGCGAATACGCACCCCCCAGCGTCTGCGACCCCAGCAATACATGGATGCCAAACGCCCGGCCCTGCCGCACAATGCGGTCGAATAATACCGACGCCGCCTGGGCCACCGCATCGTCCTCGACGAAAAATTCCTGAAACTCGTCGATCATCAACAACGAGCGCGGCATCGGCTCCCGCCCGCCCGCCCGCTTGTAACCCGGCACATCCTGCACCCCAAGCTGCCGGAAAAGATCGCCCCTCCGCTTCAGCTCCGCATCCACCCGCTGCAACACACTCAGGCCAAACTCCCGGTCGCTCTCGATCGCCACCACCCGCGCATGCGGCAGGCGCTTTGTGGCGTAGCACTTGAACTCCACCCCCTTCTTGAAATCGATGAGGTAAAACTCCACCTGCTCCGGGCTGCACGACAGCGCAAGGTTCGTAATAATTACATGAAACAGCGTCGATTTGCCCGACCCCGTCTTGCCCGCAAAAAGCGCGTGCTGCCGCGTGCCCTTGCCAATGGCCAGCATTTGCAGCTTCGTCGCACCCGTGCGCCCGATCGGGATGCGCAACTCATCCGTCGTCTCCAGCGTCCAGTATTTCGCCGGCTCCGGAGCGATAATCTCAAAAGGCACCTGCACTCGCATCGAATCCACGCTGCACTCGCCTGCTTTGTGAATCATTTCCGCGGCCACCTCCGGTGCCGGCGGCGCATCGAGCGCCAGAGTCATCGCATCGCTAAATCGCGCATCCTCCACAACCAGCCGCCCCTCCTGCCGCAGGATGCAGACGCTGTGCTTGCGCAAATCCTCCGCGACAATGCCATCCGGCAACCGGCGGCGACGATCCCAATGGATCAATGTAAACACGCCACACCTCGGCCCGCTCGCCGCAATGCTCTGCAGCCGCCTGGCCGCTGTCTCGCTTATGTTTGCCGGGAAATCGGCAATCACCAGGAAGTGATACTTCTCCGCCGTGCTTCCCGCCTTCTCATTGTATTCCGCAATGGTCGCGTACTCGTCGCGCAGATACATCTGTATGATCTTCTCGATATGCTCGTTCAGCTCCGCCAGCCGCTCCTCGATCTGCTCCTGCTGCGTCCAGATCCGGCGCGTAATCAGACTCTCCTCGTAATCCGCCAGATGCATGAGGCCCGCAAAATTCTGCCCCAACCCGACGGGATCGATCACCGTAAAACTCAGCTTTCCCGGAGGAGCCTGCGCGAGCAGACGCAGGATCACGCTGTTCAGCGTCCCGATGACCTCCGGCTCGCCGGAGCCCTCCGTCTCGAACAAAAGCGACCCGCGCTCCGGAAAGGCGAGACTTAAAGGCACCGACAATGCCGCGGGGCCCGGCAACGCCAGCCGTTGACCGGTCCGCGGCCCGAGATCCAGCGTCACGCCACCAAATTTTGCCGCGGGCGTAAACTGCTCCGGCGGCCTCCAGCCGCGCACAAAATCCGCCGTCATCTCCGCAAAGACATCCTTCGCCGCATCCCGGCGCGCCGCGGCAGCCTCGTACACCGGCACGATCTCACGATCCCAGCGTGCCTGGAGCTCGGCCCATCGTCGCGCCTCCTCATCCACCAGTTCCTGCTCCGCGGACTGGCGTGCGTTCGCCAATTCCCGCACGCGGACCTCGGCCCGTGCGTTCGCCACAGCGATGGCCTCGCCATGTCGGCGCTCGATCCGCTCCAGGCGCGCCCGCAAAAGAGCATCATTCCTTGCAAATGCCCGGGGAGCCTGTGTCTCAATCTTCCGCCGCATGGTTTGCTCAAATCCGGACTCGACCTCTCCAGCCCGCTCCCACTGGACGGCAATGGCATTCGAAGTCCGCTCAAACTCCGCATCGATCCGCTGGTAATCGCGAGACAGCTTTCCCTCGGCCGCCCTCCGGCACGCCTCAAAAAAATGCCGCGCTTCCACAAGCGCAGCCGCCACCCGGCCAGCCGCCGGACAGGCCTGCCGCTTGCCGAGCTGATGCAGCGCCGTAAAGCCCGCGATCAAAAATCCTCCGCCCACCCAGATGGCCGCGGCCGCCTGCGGTGCCGAGCGGGCGTACAGCCACGCCCCCAGAGCGAGCACCACGACCAGCACCGGCAGCGCCAGGATCCCAAAAACCCGCGGCAGCATGTAATGGCGGAACTCCGAAAGTCTCCCGGCCGTATCGGCCAGGCTGGACTCCAGACCCTTCATCAACGCCTCATCCTCCCGTTCGCGCCTCCCGGCATCCGGCGTCCGCTTCAGCAGGCGCAGAAAACTCCAGTAGCCCGCAAAGGCCTCGCGCACCTTGCGTTCGAGGCGGGCCAGCTCCTTCCGGCTATTATTCAACCGCGTCGCGTATTCATTGAAAATGGTCCCGGCCGCCTCACGATCCGCGGTTTGTTTGCGCTCCGCCTGGAAGCGCCGCATCTGCAAATCCCCAAGCCAGCGCTCCCGCTCCGCCCGCGCCCGGCGCGGCAGATTCCACAACGCATCCTGCCGGCTGTTTTCGATCGTCCTGCGCCGTGCGGCATGCAGGGCGGACACCCGCTCCTTTTCCTCCTCGAGAATGGAATCGAGACTTTCGATGCGGCCGGTCTGCTGGGCATCGGTACTTTCGATGCCTTCCTGCTCCGTGCGCACGATCGCCCTGCCGCGCCGCCGCATGTCGCTTTCGATGGCGCTCTCTTCCGCCGTAAATCCGGCCACGGTATCGTCCAGCCGGCGCAGCAACTCCAGGATGCGCGTGGACTCAAAATCGGCGCTTCTATTCACAATCGCTCCTTACTTTTCGCAGCATCTTCTCAAGATCCTCCATTGCCTCCAGCGCCTTCGAGACATGGTCCGGCAGCACATTCATAATGCGGGCCTCAAATTCCTCCGCCTTCGCGTCGCGCCAGTGCGCCCGCGTTTGCTGCCACTTTAGCGAGAGTTCCTTCATCGCCTGGGCAAGGGTGCCGGCTCCGGCGCGCACGCTCATGGCATCTCGTCCTCCGTTTCCGCCTGCCCGGCCCGGCTGGCCGGCGTGCGCTCCGCGTATTCATCCAGCGTGCGCTGCATTTGCGCCAGATAAGCGATGGCCTTGGGCAGGTCATGCTCCAAAAAATTCCGCAGGCTGTTGAGCCGCTTGGCGATTGGGTCCACCTGCCCATCGTAATCTCTCACCCAGCGCCTGACGAGCCTCTGCTTGTCCTCCGCCGCCGCCAGCCCGCGCCGCGCCCGATTAACGGCTTGTTGCTGGCCGGTCGTCGTGTCGCGCAACCCCGAAATGCGGGCGCTTAATAATTCCTGCTGCGCCTGGTCGAGCGCCTTCTGCCACCGGCGCACCTCCTGCTCCCAATGGAAGCGGCGATCGTTGTGAAGCCACTGCCGCACGCGCCGCAACTCGTCGGATGTCTCGTCCAGCGAGCGCCGGCCCCGGCTCAAAAATATAATGAGACTGGAGCGAAACGTCTCCAGCGCATCGAGCGAAGTCAGTCTCGCCTCGTCAGCCATGCGGTTAGCGTTGATTCAAATACTGTTCGATGCGCTGCGCCTTTCGCATCAGGTAGGGAGTGTGTTTCTCGGAAACTTCGACGAATTTCTTGAGCGTCTTCACGGTCGTCACAAATTCCTCCGCAAACTTCTCATGCTCCTGGTCCTGCCAGCTGTCACCCAGCGCCGAGAACCTCGCCTGCAACGAAGCCACCCGCACCCGCACATCGTCGTTAAAACGCTTCAGCTCCTTGGCGAAACGCCGGACTTCCTCCGGATCCATGATTGCCTGTGCCATACCGCGACACTATATCCTTCACCCGCTCCACGCCAGCAACGAGATTGGGACGAAATGGGGCGCGCCGGGGACGAATCGCGTTGACCGCGACGCCAGCCCCCGCCGAAAACCCCTTCATGCCCCAACTCGATTTCCCGCTCGAAAAACTCCAGACCTACCAGGGCATCAACCCCCGACCCGCCGATTTTGATACCTACTGGGCCGAAGCCCTCGAAGAACTCGCCGCGACCGACCCGGTCGCCGAACTGAGGCCGGCGCCATTCTCCGTGCCTTGCACCGAGTGTTTCGATCTCTTTTTCACGGGCGTCGGCGGCAGCCGCATCCACGCCAAGTACCTCCGGCCCAAAACCGCCGCCACCCCGCATCCCGCCATCCTCAAATTTCACGGCTACGCCGGAAACAGCGGCGACTGGGTCGAGCATCTCGCCTTCGCCGGACTGGGCTTTTCCGTAGCCGCGATGGACTGCCGCGGCCAGGGAGGCATCAGCGAAGACCTCGGCGGAGTAAAAGGCAACACTTTCAAAGGCCAGATCATCCGCGGCCTTGACGACGACCCGAAGAAATTCGCCTTCCGGCAGATCTTTCTCGATACCGCCATGCTTGCCCGCATCGTAATGGGGTTCGACGAAGTCGATGCCAACCGCGTCGGCGCCACTGGCGGATCTCAAGGCGGAGCGCTGACCCTCGCCTGCGCCTCGCTCGTGCCGGAAATCCGCCGCGCCGCACCCGTTTTCCCCTTCCTCTGCGACTACCAGCGCATCTGGGAGATGGATCTGGCAAAGGACGCCTACGAGGAAATCCGAAACTACTTCCGGCTTTACGACCCGCGTCACCTTCGCGAACGCGAGATTTTCACGAAACTCGGCTACATCGACATCCAGAATCTCGTGCCGCGCATTCGCGCCGAAGTCCTTTTCGGCACGGGACTCATGGACGAAATCTGCCCGCCCTCCACGCAATTTTCCGCCTACAACAAGATCCTCGCAAAGAAGGAAATGATGCTTTATCCCGACTTCGGGCACGAAGCCCTGCCCGGCTTTCAGGACGCGATTTTCGAGTTTCTTTCGAAACTCTGACAGAAGAGAGGCGGCGCAGGGGGGCTCAGCGCCGCTGTAGTTTACTCAGGAGACGCAGCAACTCGAGGTAAAGCCAGATGAGCGTCACCATGAGTCCAAAGCCGCAATACCACTCCATATAGCGCGGCGCACCCGCGGCCACGCCGCGATCCACCGTGTCAAAATCCATCACCAAATTCAGCGCCGCAATGCCCACCACGATCAGGCTGAAACCGATGCCAAACGCGCCTCCGCCCTGGATGAAGGGAATGTGAATCCCAAAAAATCCAAGGACCATACTCACGATATACACGAGCGCGATGCCTCCCGTCGCGGCAAAGACACCCATGCGAAACTTCTCCGTCACCTTGATGATGCCGCTCTGGTAAAGGAACAGCATCGCCGCCATCACGCCAAAAGTCAGCATCACCGCCTGTAGCACGATCCCCTGAAACTGTGCATTGTACACCGCCGAGATACCGCCCAGGAAGAGCCCCTCAAGAATCGCGTAGATCGGCGCGGTGACGGGCGACCATTCCTTTTTGAAAATGGTAATCAGAGCGACGATGAACCCCCCGATGGCACCACCGATCATCAGGCCGCTTGAGAGCCCACTCTGAATATTCCAGGTAAACGTAGCGCCAAGGATGACCAGCAGGAGCAGGATGCTCGTTTTGGAGACCGTGCCGGTGACGGTCATCACCGGTCCCTGTCGGACGGAGATGGTTTCGAACGTGCCGCTGTTAAGCGAAGGATTTCCAGAAGTCATGCCAGCTTCCATAAGCTGAACTCCAGCCAAGAGCAACCTCGAAGGTTTTCTGCTCTACATCCCCGGCAAAAGCGTAAAAAATAGCTGCTCACGGTTGCTGAAATGAGCGAGACGGCCCCCATCCCCCAGGAAATGCCCGTCATGGTGCTGCCCGGCACGATTCTTTTCCCCCACGCGATGCTGCCTCTTTACATTTTTGAGGACCGCTATCGCAAAATGCTGGCCGACACTCTCGCCGCAAACCGCATGTTCGCCATCGGAATGCCTGATCCCAACCAGCCCGGGGAGGACATCCCGCCCATCGGCTGCGCCGGGCTCATCCGCGCCTGTGTCTCCAACCCCGACGGCACCTCCCATCTGGTCCTTCAGGGCGTCTTCCGCGTCCGTTTTGCGACCTGGCTCCAGATGCACCCATACCGCATTGCCAAGTTACTTCCTTTTAAAACCGCAAACGCAAATACACCGGAAGTCGCCAGCCTGGCCCGGGAAATTCGAACCCTCGCCAGGAAACTGGGCGGAAAAGAAAAAAAAATCCCCGAACCGCTGCTGGAACAAATCGCCCAAACCGACGACCCCGAAGTCCTCTGCGACCTGCTCAGCCCCGCGTTGCTTTTCGACTCGCGTTTGCGCCAGGCGTTATTGAGCGAGGCCGACCTTCGCGCACGCCTGGAAACCATCGTCCAGGCGCTGCATCATTTACAGGACGGCGAATAAGCCTGTTCTTTCTCCACCGTCAGCAGAACCCGGCGGATCAGCGCCTCGGTTTCCGTATGCGTCTGGGCATTATGGCCCGTCGGCACAATGATCTCTTCCTCAACTCCATCAAGATGGGAACTCCAATAGGGCACCACCCCATCGGAACTCTCCGGCGAATCACCCCGCCCGCGATCGCCAATCACCGAATAAATCCGGATGCCTGGCCCAAACGGCGCATGCTCCAGAGCCCGGTACAACGGCGACTGCGGTGAAAGAGAATTCACCCCGCTCACCGCACGAGGAAGTCTCACATCCCCACGAACAGCGTCGCCAATCGCTCCAAGCATGCGCCGTTGAATCCCGAGAGCCTCGCCAGGCAGCCGGATCAGATAGTTGCCAATGCGCGCAAACGACATATCCGCCATGCCTGCGCCCCGGTGCGGTGTGGCGATAAAGACAACCGCCCTCACTCCGGGCACAACCGTCCAGAAAGCCCGGCTGCGAATGGCTGCCTTGTCACTTTCGTCCAACGGCAGCGTCTCGAACGGCTTGTTCGACAGCTCCGCCCACAGACGGTCGCCGATATTGGTCGAAAGAATCTGTGAAATAAGTCCTCCCATGCTATGGCCCACCAGAACCAGATTTTGCGAAGCCACCGACCGGCCGGAGGGGTCGTAATCGCCGCGAATCCTTGCTATCGCTTCACGAATCCATAAGGCCGACTGCAACAAAGGCGCCCCGCTTGGGTAATACGCGTACCAAAATTGAAATCGCTTCCGAATCGCCGGATCCCGCAACGATTGGGCCGCCACATCCCGCCAGATCAGGGGGGAAGAACTCAGACCATGAATCATCAGCACCGGTATCCGGTCCGGATCGAACGGCTCCGTCAGATAAATACCCGCCTTTTCTTTAAACCGGCCCACATTCACCAGTCCGCGAATACCCAGCCGCAAATCGTTGATTCCGGAGAAGGCAAACGCCAGCGGCGCCGAAAAATCCGCCGCGATTTTAATGCGGCTGCCGCCGATGGATACCGTATCCGTTTCCGCCGGATCGAGAATTTCGAGTGTTGCGTCGCGGTTCGCACCAAACCGCAATACTCCGGTCAGCGGCATCGTAATTCCGGCAAGGGGAGGCTGAAGCGCCATCTCAGCCATCCGATCGGATGTGCGCCAGCGTTCCCCAATAAGAGCGGCGCCAAAGACCCCCACCCGCACCCGCTCTCGCACCCCCTGCACCTCCAGTCGATCAACACAGAGCATCCTGTCGAAATATCCCGCGCTCACATGCCGGCGATCTGGATACCGCACCTTCACCTCGAATGTCCCATCCGGCGCAACCACCGCCATCCGGCCACCAGCCGCAATGGATGGCGAGCACGCTGTAATGAAGGAACCCAATGCCTTGTTGTAAGTGTCCAGCGCCCCGGCACATTCCTTCGGCCACTTTGCGGCAGGCCATCCAGAGGTTTCCAAGCTGCGCCAGGCGAGATCGGAAGCCTGTAGCGCATACCCGGCCGCTTCATTCGAACCTGCGATGGGCGGGGACGCCGCCTGACGGAACACCAGCGCCGCCGCCTGCGCCAGCCGGCTCGAATCCTCGCCAGCCCATTCAATCAGCCGGCGCGTGAGCGCAGCACCCCGAAGCGGCCGTCCCGTCTTCGCGTCCGCTGGCGCTCCAGTGGGAACAAAGACCGCCTCCAGAGGCCGCCCAGCTGGCGGCAACGGAGTCACCCGGACGACCATCGTCGAACCACACCCTCCAAAAGCAAACAACCCGGCAAACGCGGCAGGAACCATCAACTGGCGAAAACTCATCGCCGCAAGCTCATCATCCGCACGCTCATCAAAGAAGCAAAAACCATCTACGGCCGCCCGTAGGCGACAAATTTACCCTTCTTCTTAAAGAACAGGAAAAACCGGTACCCGCCCATCCGCAGCGCCGGATCGAAAACATAAATATCCGGCCCGCTCGAACCCTGCGATCCCGCCATCTTCATCCTCCCACTCTCATCCGTGCCGAGATAAAGCATCACATGCGTGATGGGCGGTTTCCTCACCGGCTTGCAGGTATCCTGCCAGAAAAGAAGATCCCCCGGCTGGAGTTTTTTCCGAAGGCTTTTCGCATCGGGCCGCGCTTTCCAAAGCCGGCGGCGCTGTCGCAACCATTCATATTGATCCGATGCTGTTCTCGGTATTTCGATACCGGAAACATATTGATGAAGCCAACGAGCGGTATTCGAACAATCCATCACCCATGCGGCATTTTCCCCCGGCGGGGTCCAGCGGCCATTGTAACGGATGCCGCAGGATGCCGGGAGCTGAATAGCATCCAAAAAAGCATTGCCTCCGCCGGGCGCCACAGGACTTTCGGCGGACTTGGGCGTTGATACCGGGGCGGGTGCCGGACGGCGCTCCGCAACGGGCGGCAGAGGATCGCTCACTGGGAGCGCGGCCCGCTGAGGTGGAGACCCGGCCTGCGCCCGGGCGACCGGAAGGGGTTTCGCGGGCGCCATCGGCACAGTCCGCCCGGACACATTATCGGGAATCACCAATCGCATGCCGGGCTGGAGCGCGTCGGACGACAACCCATTTTCCAAACAGATGCGATCCGCACTCACACCATAGATCCAGACCAGCTTCGGCAGCGTATCCCCGGGTTTGACGATATGGACTCGCGCCACATCCTGTGCGCCAAGGGACAGAAACGCTGTAAGGAAAAATAACGCCAGTGCCACCATTCTCATTCGGGTTCCAGAATATGAAGGGTCATTTCCGCAGGGCAATTCAATCGCGCGGCCACGGCACATGCCCCGGTGCCGCGGGACGTGTAGCCGGCCATGTCTCCCTGCCGCCACGCTCCCGCGACGAGTGGACGAGGAATCCTCGCCCGGTGGAGAACGGAAACTCCTCCCGGCAGGCAGAGCTGTCCGCCATGCGTGTGCCCGCTCAATTGCAGCGCATACCCAAGGGATGCCGCCGCGAGATGCGTCTCCGGACTGTGTGAAAGGAGAATGGCGCAGCCGGAAGCGGGCACGCCTTCACGAGCTTTGCGCAAATCCTCGGTACGCATCGAATGCGGATCGTCGACTCCGCAAATCCAAAGCACCTCGTCTCCACGGGTGAGGGCCACGTTTTCGTTGAGTAGAATCCGAAGACCCGCAGCCTCGAGTGCGGGCACCATTCTCAGAAAATCGTGATTTCCAAGGATCCCCAGCGGACGGGGCCCGAGATGGGGAATCAACTTTCGCATCAACTCCAGCGATACGCCATACGGATCGCCAATGCGGTTATGGTAATCCCCGGTAAGCACGGCCAGATCCCACTGCGTCATCCCCATTTTCTCAATCACTCCATCGATCAACACCGGATCGAGATCGCAATGCAGATCGGTAATTTGCAAAAGCCGGAAGCCTGCAAACGCCTCCGGCAGACCGCGAAGTTTCACGGGATGTTCGACGATTCGCACATCGAGAAAGTTACGATGCGCCCTGCCGTAGAGGCCGCTTAACTGGAGCGCACGGAGAACGAGGGTATCCACGGGCAAAAACCGCTCAAGGGCCATCACCCCGTCGCGAGGCCGTGTCTTCCAGTTCCAGATGCGCTGCTCACGCTCGCACCGTCTGGCCACCAGCCTGGCACCGAGGCGGCGGGCGACGGCGGGATCGACGGTGTCTGGCGTGGCGGGTCCCATAAACCGCCAGACCGTAGCCGATCCCCGGCGCGGGCGCCAGAACAGGACAGGGGATTGCAATCGCCGCCTGCTCTGGGCATGCTCCCTTTCCTTCCCGTGCCAGATTTCAATCGCATTACCCACATGCCGGCCGGCAAATGGTCGGCCATTGCCTTTGTCCTTCTGCTTCTGGGCGGATGCGCAAGTCCCGGATTGATCGTCATCCCGGGAGCCCCGGCGCGTCTTTACTCCTCCACACCCGTGACCGTGCTCACCGGCAAGGCGTCCTATTATTGGGAACCTCAGCCCACAGCCAGCGGCGAGCGCTTCAATCCAGAAGCCCTGACCGCTGCTCATAAGTCGTTGCCGCTGGGCACAATGGTGCGAGTCGTCAATCTTCGAAACAATAAATCAACCATTGTGCGCATCAATGACCGCGGCCCCTACGTACGCGGGCGCATCATTGATCTCAGCCGCGCCGCGGCGCGGCAAATCGACATGGTTCACGCCGGCGTGGTGCCCGTACGGGTCGAGGTGCTCAAACCGATTGAAACCGTTGAAAAACCAAATTTGCGTCTCACCGCCAAAATGCGCACAGACGCGGAAGCTCGCGCAAAAGCTTCGGAAAAAATCCCCCCCGCCCGGCAAAAAAATACGCCCCCTCCCACTGTCTCCAAACCAGAAGGCGATCACCCGCCAGAACCTCGCAAACACCGGGCGCGGTAACTTGACGAGAATTTTGAATGGACAGCCTTTCGACCTCTCTCTACTTTCGAAAAGTCTCCTAAAAAACAATCTTCGCATGAACTTCCGCACCCCTGTTGCTCTTGCCACCACGGCGCTGTTCGCTCTTACGCTGACGCAATCCTCCCCGGCCGCCAGCACAAATTCCGGCCTGCAATCCTTCCGCACACAACTCGCTCTCCGTGTAAAACCTGGCTCCGGCCTCGGTTCCGTGAGGGTCGCTTCGGCACTTCTGGGCCGTTACACCCGTCTCTCCCCCACCCAGGCAGCCCGCTATGCCTCCTTGGCACGTGCATTCTCCCGTCGCGCCGCACGTCAAAATCAGCTCGGCAGCGCAATGGCCATTCTCATTCGCGGCCTGTCCGTCAATTACTTCAAAGGCGTCGGAAACTATAATCCCAAGGATCCCTCCTTCGTTCGGGCGTTGAACGTGCTTCTCAGCTCGATCCCTCCCGGCGAAAACACCCTCCCTCTTCGCAACCAGATCTCCAACCAGCTTATCCAGATCAACGCTGTAAACGGCGGCACCGAGGAAGATGCGCAATTTCTGGTGAATATCGTCGATAATTCGGGCCCCTCCCCGGTTTCCTGAACAATTTCTCAAGGTCAAAAAGAAAGCGAGGTCTTCGGATCTCGCTTTCTTTTTAGGTTGGCACGGGACTTGATCCCGGGAAATTGTGCCCTATTCTATTATACGCAGGAAGGTTCCAAAAAACCGCCACCCAGCCAGGATCAACCGAAGATGTTCATGAAGAAAAAAAGCGCCCTTGTGGCATCGCTCTGGATCGTCCTGCTCGGGCTCGCCATTCCCTGCAAAGCCGAATCCCTCTCAGCGGCCTACCGGCTGCAACTCACAACCCGGGTGCTTGGCATTTCCGGTCCCGCGAGCGCCCGCATCGCCGGTGCCTTGCTCGGACGTTACGCCCGGCTGAGCCCGAATCAAGCGCCGCAATTTTCCTCACTGGCCCGTGCATTCATCCGTCGCTCCACCGGCGGCAGAGGTGCCGTGAACAGCTCCCTGTTTTTAATCCGCGGCCTGGCAAATAATTTCTTCAAGGGTCTGGGAAGCTACAACCCGCAGTCTCCCCAATTTGTGCGTTCGCTGCGCATCCTGCTTGCAACCATCCCGCCCAGCCAGCAAACACCAGCAGCCACCAAACAACTCACCAATCTCCTCCTTCAGATCAACTCCGCCAATGGCGGCACCGAAGAGGATGCACAGTTCCTCACCAGAATTGTCGAGGAATCCACCGACCCTGCTCCGGTTTCCTGACCATCGACGGCCCTCACGCAGACAGGTCGCGAATCTTCTCCCAAAGTGCCTGTTCGGCCTCGGAGGGATGCACGGGCAGCGTGGCATCCACCACCACGTAGAGATCCCCCCGCTCACTGCCTTTGGCTGGAAGTCCCCGGCCCGTCAGGCGAAATTTCCTGCCATTTTGGGTTCCTGCGGGAATTTTGAGTTTGGCGCGGCCCTCGAGCGTCCGGACTTCGGCTTCGCCACCAAGAACACACTTCCAGGCTGGCACTTCGAGATCGACCGTGAGATCGGCGCCTTCCACTTCGAATTCCGGATGCCGCTGGAACCGCACCCGTAAATAGAGATCCCCTGCACCGCCGCCCGCCTGGCCCTGACCACCCTGGCCGGCCAGTCGGATGCGCTGCCCATCCCGCACCCCTTTGGGAATCTTGACGGTATAGGTCTGAATTTGCGCCGAATCACTGCGTCGAAACGAAATCTGCCGGGTCGAGCCATGGAAAGCCTCCTCCAGCGTGACCATAATGTCCGCCTCGATGTCATTACCCTTCTGCGGAGCGGTGCCAAATCCGGAGCGGCCTCGCCGGGCTCCAAAAAGCTGCTCGAAAAAATCGCTGAATCCCGTGCCGCCAAACTCGAATTCCACACCCTCACCCGCGGCTCCATAGTCACCCCCTCTCGGAAATCCCCCTCCGGGAGCCTGAAAACCACCCTGCTGCCAATTGGCACCCAGCTCATCATATTTGCGGCGTTTCTCCGGGTCGCCCAACACCTCGTAAGCCTCATTAACCTCTTTGAATTTTTCCTCCGCCGTCTTCTTATCCTCCGCAGTATCAGGGTGAAACTTGCGGGCGAGCTTGCGAAATGCCTTTTTGATTTCGTCCTGGCTGGCGGTTTTTGCAACGCCAAGGGTCTCGTAATAATCGCGGAACTGAACGGGCATGGGATACAATTAACAGAATTTACCAAATTCCAGGGATTCCAATTCTTTCAAATTTGTGAATCCTGTCCTTCTTGCCATGCTGGACATCCGTCTTCTCCGCGATCAACCCGATTTTGTAAAAAAGCGCCTCGCCACCCGTGGCGGCGATCTGTCCGCCGAGGTGGATGCCGTACTCGCCATCGACGCGGATCGCCGCAGCAGCGAAACCCGCCTGCAGCAACTCCAGGCCGATCGCAAACGCCTGAGCAAACAAATCGGAGCCCTGCGCGGCCAGGGCCAGGACACCTCGGCCATCGAGGCGGAGGTCAAGGCATCCGGGGAGGAAATGGCCGCTCTGGCAACGGCGGCAAGCCAGTTCGACGATAAACAGCGTGACCTGCTCCTGCGGCTTCCGAATCTCCCGCAGGCGGAAGTGCCCATCGGCGGCGGCCCAAACGAAAATCCGGAGATTCGCATCTGGGGGGAAAAACCCACCATCGCCGCGCCGGAGGACCATCTCGCCATCGCCGCCCGATTGGGATTAATGGATCTCGACCGCGCAACAAAGATCAGCGGCAGCGGATTTACCTGCTACACCGGGGCAGGCGCGCGCCTCGAACGGGCGCTCCTGGGTTTTCTGCTCGATCTGCACACCACCACGCATGACTACACGGAAATCAGCCCGCCGTTTCTGGTCCGCCGCGAATGCATGGTGGGCACCAGCCAGCTGCCGAAATTTGAAGACGATATGTACGGCGTCGACGGAGGAGAATTATTCCTGGCTCCGACGGCGGAAGTGCCCGTAACCAATCTGCATCGCGAGGAAATTCTGCCCCTGGCCGGGCTGCCGAAAAAATTCGCCGCCTACACACCCTGCTTCCGCCGCGAAGCCGGCTCGGCGGGCCGCGAAACGCGGGGCATCATTCGCATGCACCAATTCGACAAGGTGGAACTGGTGAAAATTTGCGCCCCGGAGGACTCCCGGACCGAACTCGAGGCGCTCACCGCGGATGCGGAAAAAGTGCTTCAACTCCTCGGCCTGCATTACCGGGTGATCGAACTCTGCACGGGCGATCTCGGATTCGGCGCGGCCAAGACCTACGACATCGAAGTCTGGGCACCCGGTCAGAATGCGTATCTGGAAGTGTCTAGTTGTTCGAATTTCGAAGACTACCAGGCCCGGCGAATGAATCTGCGTTTCAAGGACGGCGAGGGAAAAAATCGCTTCTGCCACACTCTCAACGGTTCCGGCACCGCGCTCGCCCGGCTGTATGTCGCCCTTTTGGAAACCGGCATCCAGCCGGACGGCTCCGTCCTCCTGCCCGAACCGCTGCATCGATACTTTGGAAGCGAGCGCATCGGCTGATTTTCTGGAAAAGCTCGCCGCGGGCATGGTACCCCACCGGCGCTCGAGCGCATTCCTCGTGGGCGTCTCCGGCGGGCGCGATTCCGTAGCCTTGCTGCACGGGCTGGTGGCGCTCGGTTACAGGCGCCTCACCGTGGTCCATATCGACCACCGTCTGCGCGGACGCGCATCCACGAACGACGCACGGTTCGTCCGCAAGCTGGCGGAAAAACTGGCCCTGCCCGTGATCGCCGCACGCGCCGAGACGCAGGCGTATGCAACCAGCCGGGGCATTTCCATCGAGCTCGCAGCCCGCGAGTTGCGGCTGTCGGCCTTTGCCTCGGCAGCCCGAAAAACCCGCCGGCGGCGGGTGCTGCTCGCCCACCATGCCGGCGACCAGATCGAGACCTGCCTGTTTAACTTCCTGCGAGGCAGTGGCGCTGCCGGACTGGCGGGCATGCGCCCGGAAACCCGCTGGAAAATGGGAAAAAGCGAACTCCTGCTGCTCCGTCCGATGCTGGAAATCCAGCGGACCGAAGTGGAGGCTTTCGTGGCGGCGGGGCACCTGTCCTTTCGAGAAGATGCCAGCAATCAAAGCGAAGCACACACGCGCAATCGCATTCGCCACCATGTGCTGCCGGCGATCCGGGATGCGCTGGGCCCGTCATTCGGCGATGCGATCCTCCGGGCGTCCCGTATTTTCGATGCAGAAGACACCTGCCTGCGCATTGCAGCCGAGAGCGTCGGCTGCGGTGCGGAGCCGGCTGCGGCCGAACTCCAGGCACTGCCGCTGGCCATCCGCCGGCGGGTGATCCGGCGCTGGCTGGAAGAAGCGGGCATCGGCGAAGTGGGCTTCGCCGAGGTGGAACGCGTCTTGAGCCTGCTGGGTGTGGAAAACGGACCGGCGAAAATCAATCTCCCCGGCGGCCTGCATGCCCGGCGTCGCCAGGGGATCCTCTTTCTGGAACAGCCGTGAAAATTCAAATTGCTTTGAACCGTGCCACCGCGGCCGCGAAGACAAATTTCCTGCCTGGACTGCTCCTGCAGGGAGCGATGCTGGTTTTTCTTCTGCTCTACCTGTGGCACGAAGAGACGCGGCGCTTTCTTGGCGCGGTCTCTGATTTCAAGCAGGAAGCAGGCTACGGCTTTGCGTTTGTTTCCTACGTGATCGCCGCGGCGCTGCTGCCCGAATTGCTGCGCGTGGTCTTTTTTCAAAAAGGCATCCCAAGCTCGCGCAATGTCTGGAATTTTTTGACGGCGGCCCCGTTTTGGGGGTGTATGGGCATCACCGTGGACGCGCTCTACCGCATGCAGGCCGTGTGGTTCGGAAGCGGACACGGATTTTTCACGCTTCTGCCGAAGGTGCTGGTGGATCAGTTTATCTACAGTCCCTTTTTCTCGGCGCCACTGGTGGTCGGCTATTTCTTCTGGCGGGATGCGGGTTGGCGCATGCAGACCTTTCGGGAAATGCGGACGGCGGATTTCGTGTGGAACCGCATTTTCCCCGTAATTGTAGCGGGGTGGTGCATATGGATCCCCGGCGTATCGCTGGTCTACTTCATGCCCTCCGCACTCCAGGTGCCCACGGCGGTGCTCATCCAGATTTTCTGGATTCTGATTCTCACGACCGTCAGCGAGCACCAGCCCGACGCCACGTGCGAACCGGTCGCTCTCACCTGACGGCGCGAAACATGGCAAGCGTCTTCTCCCGTGCCGCCGCGTGGTCGGCAATGGGTGCCGGGTAGTCTCTCGCAATGGAGCCTCCATCTGCCGGAGGTGCAAAAAACCGCTCGGGCGCAACATCGCGAAGCTCCGGCACCCATGTCTTGATGTAACGCCCTTCGGGATCATGGCGGCGGCTTTGCGTCCAGGGATTTTGAATACGAAAATATGGGGCGGCATCCGCGCCAACGCCTGCGCTCCATTGCCAGCCCCCGTTATTGCTGGCGATCTCTCCATCAGTGAGTTGTTGCATGAAATAACGTTCGCCTTCCCGCCAATCCACGCCGAGGTCCTTGGTGAGAAACATGGCGGTGATCATACGGCAGCGATTATGCATGAAACCCGTGGCCTTGAGCTGCCGCATGGCCGCGTCGACCACCGGAAATCCGGTTTCCCCGGCACGCCATTGCCGAAGGGTGTCCCCGGAGCCCCACCATCGCAAATTGCGGTACCGAGGATTAAACTCCCTTTCGAGCACTTCCGGCCAATGCCAGAGGATCTGCATGTAAAATTCCCTCCACGCCAGTTCATTGAGGAATACCGCCACGCTCTCCCTCCCCGAAGGGGCAAACGCCCGAGCCCTCTCCACACAACGCCGGTAAATCTCGCGGATCGATACCAGGCCGAACCTCAAGTCCTGGGACAAACGGGAAGCTCCCCTGTCGGCGGGCCGTTCCCGGCATTCCTTGTACCGGGCCAGTCCGTCCTTCAGGAATGCGGAAAGCCGCGCCCGGGCGGCTCGCTCGCCGGGCTCCAGGCTGCCTTCCCCAGGTTCCGCAATCCGCCAATCTTCCAGCCGGGGCAGCGGACCGCAGACCATCCCATCCGGAGTTTGCAGTTTGCGCAGCCGTCCGGAGGGCATCGGCTTATCCAGGCGATTCCAGGCCTTCGCGTAGGGAGTAAAGACACGGTAAGGCTCCCCAACAGCCGTAAGCACCTCGTCCCGCTCGTGCAAACAGGCGTCCTTGAACCCACGCGCCTCGACCCGCCATTCTCCCGCAAATGCGCGCAAGCGCTCCTCGACCGCCCGGCCATGCGGGTCTGGATCCCGGTTAAAATAAATCGCTTCCGCTCCGGACTGCCGAACCAGCCGGCCCAGCTCCTCAATCGCATCCCCACGCCGGATGACGAGACGGCTCCCGATCTGACGGAGGTTCTTGTCGAGCGATTCGAGGCAGCCACACAGGAACGCCTGCCGGTGCGGGCCGGTCCATGAGTGTGCGTTTCGCCACACGCTCTGGACAAAAACAGGGATCACCCTCCCGGCGGCACCCGCCGCCTGCAAGAGCGCGGTATTATCCGTCATTCGAAGATCCCGCCGAAACCAATGGATGACTGTTTTCACAAGGAATATTACGTCTCTCGAAGCATTCCCGCCGCCGCCCTCGACAAAGGAACGCGCAAATTTTACAAAATTCAGACCTTGGAGACGCCCGACCGCCTGCTTTTGATCGCCGGAAATGGCCGCTACCCCGAACTCATCATCCGGGGCGCCCGCGCCGCCGGGGTCCGGCATGTTACCGTAGCCGCATTTGACGGGGAGACCGCCGCCCCGACGCTGGCCGCCGGCGATGTCGTCGAGTTGCTGCGCGTGGGGCAGCTGGGCCGGCTGCTCGACATCGCCCGACGCTCCGGTGCCACGCACGCCATTATGGCCGGCCAGATCGCCCCAAAAAACCTATTCGACCTGCGCCCCGATATGCAGGCCCTGCTGCTGCTCGCAAAGATCAAGGAACGCAACGCCGAGACGCTTTTTGGAGCCGTCGCCGCGTCCCTCGAGAAAATCGGCGTCCCTCTGCTGCCCGCCACCCGCTTCGTCGAAGACCAGCTCGCCTCCGAAGGCCACATCGCCGGCCCTAAGTTCAAGGCTCGCGAAAAGGACAACGCGGAATTTGGCTTCCGCATCGCCCGGGAAACCAGCCGCCTCGACATCGGACAAACCGTCGTCGTCAAAAAAGGCACCGTCCTTGCCGTGGAAGCCTTCGAAGGCACCAACGAGACCATCGAACGCGCGGGCCGCGTCGGCCGTGGCGGCGGACTTGTCGTCAAGGTCTCCAAGCCCGGACAGGATATGCGCTTCGATGTCCCCGTCGTGGGCGAAACCACCCTGGAAAAAGTCGCCGAAGCCGGGCTCAGCGGCATCGTGGCCGAAGCCGGGCGGGTTCTTTTTCTCGACCGCCAGCACCTCTGCGCAATCGCCGAAGAAAAACGCATCACCCTTTACGGAATTAAATCATGAAAAACATCCGCACCGGCGTCGTGGGAACGGGTCATATGGGAATGAATCACGTCCGAATCTATTCGGGCCTCGAAAACAGCACCCTCAGCGCCGTCCACGACATCGACACATCATCCGCCGAAGCCGCGGCGAAAAAATACCGCACCCACGCCGCCGAGTCGCTGGAGGACTTCGCCGCCCGCATCGACGCCGCAACGATCTGCACCCCGACCGTCACCCATTACGAAGTCGGAAAGTTTCTGCTCGAACGCGGCAAACACCTCCTGATCGAAAAACCCATCGCTCAAAACTCCGAGCACGCGCACGCCCTGCACCGCATTGCCCAGGAAAACGGGTGCGTGCTCCAGGTCGGGCACATCGAGCGCTTCAACCCCGTGCTCAGCGCGCTCGAATCCAAACTTAGCAATCCACGCTTCCTCGAAGTCACCCGGCTTTCGCCCTTTCCCAATCGCAGCACGGACATCGGCGTCGTGCTCGATTTGATGATCCACGATCTGGAAATCGTGCTCCACCTGGTTAAATCCCCGGTCCAGTCCATGGATCCCGTCGGCATCGCCGTGCTTAGCAAAGGAGAGGACATCGCCAACGTCCGACTCCGCTTTGAAAACGGCTGCGTGGCCAACGTGACCGCCAGCCGCATCAGCAACGACCGTCTCAGGAAGATACGCGTCTTTCAGGAGGATGCCTATCTTTCGCTGGACTATCAAAAACAGGATGGCGTGATGTACCGGCTCGTCGACGGACGCATCGCCCGGGAAAAGGTGGAAATCCAGAAAGGCGACGCCCTGGAGCGGCAGCTCACCTCGTTCCTGGAATGCGCTCGCGACGGCCTCACCCCCAAGGTCTCCGCCAAGGAGGCCGCCGTGGCCCTCGACATCGCGCTGGAGATCACCCGGCAGATCGAAGCCGCCGACCCCCGCAAGGAACGCGGGATCGATCCGCAAATCCTACAGGCCGCCCGGGAGGCTTAAATCCCATCCCGCGCATCTGGAAAAACCCGTGATTCAAAAAATCTGGATCGTTGCAGGGGAGGCAAGCGGGGACGCCCGTTCGGCGGAGCTCATGCGCGCACTCCGCGCACTGGACCCCGGCCTCCGCTTCGCCGGCGCGGGAGGCCCGCAGATGGCGGAGCTCTCCGACGGGCCTTTTGACAACTGGATCTCCGAAGCCGGCGTGCTCGGCCTGTGGGACGTGCTGAAGCACTACGGTTACTTCAAGGCCAAATTTTCCGCCATGCTCGACGCCATCGCCCGCCACGCCCCGGATACCGTGGTGCTCGTGGACTACCCCGGCTTCAACCTCCGCCTTGCAAAGGCCTTAAGCAAACGCCTCCCAAAGCTCCGGATTGTTTATTATGTAAGTCCCCAGGTCTGGGCGTGGAACCGTGGCCGCATCCCGAAGATGGCCGGCTGGCTGGATCTCATGCTTTGCATCTTTCCCTTCGAAAAAGAGCTTTACGAAGCCTCCGGCCTGCGAACGGAATTCGTGGGACACCCCATCGTCGAACTGCTGGGCAAAGACCGAATCCAGGTTTCCCGCGATACGAATCTCATCGGGCTTTTTCCCGGCAGCCGGGAGCGGGAGGTGAAACGCAATTTCCCCGCAATGGCCGGAGCCGCAAAACGCATTCTCGCCTCGCGCCCCGAGACACGATTTGAGGCTGCCTCCGCCTCGCAGGACCATGTCGCCACGATGCAGGCCATGGCCGCCGCGGAGGGCGTCCGCATCACCATCTCAGTCGGCGGCGCGCACTCGCTCATGCAACGCGCCGGGGTGGGCATGGTTTGCTCCGGCACGGCCACCCTCGAGGCGGCTTACTTCGGCCTGCCCTATTGCCTGATCTACAAAACGGCGTGGCTCACCTTCGCCATCGGCAAGCGACTGGTGAAGGTGCCTCATCTGGGCATCGTTAATATTCTCGCCGGACGCACGGTGGTGCGGGAATTCATCCAGGATGGCGCAACCCCCGGGGCGCTTGCGGATGAGGTGCTGCGCCTGACCAACCACGCCAAAGCACGCGACGGGCTCGTCGCCGACCTCAACCACGTCATCGCCATGCTCGGCGGGCCGGGTGCCAGCAATCGGGCCGCCCGCGCCATTCTTGAAACACCCGGCCCGGCAACGAACCCCCGAACTCTTTCAAATTCAAAAACCCATCTCCCGCAACCATGAGCGAATCCTTTCCAAAACCCATTCTCGAAAGCCTTTGGTCCCCCTGGCGGGTCGAATATTTCCAAAGGCCACTGGACGCCCCCCGCGATTTTCTTTTGCAGGCAGCCAATGCCGAAAACGACGCGGAGCAATTCGTCGTCACCCGCCGAAAATCCACATTCCTAATGCTCAACCGCTATCCGTATACGGTGGGCCATATGATGGCGGTGCCGTATCGCAAGCTCTCAGGCATGGAGGATCTGGCCGACACCGAGGCACTGGAGCTTTGGAAGCTGTGCCTGCACGCGCAGGATTTGCTAAGGACGGTTGTAAAAGCGCAGGGGTTTAATGTTGGCGTGAATCTCGGCACCGCCGCCGGCGCGGGCTGCGCGGAGCATTTGCATTTTCATATCGTGCCACGGTGGGATGGGGATTCGAATTTTATGCCGGTCATCAGCGGCACCCGCATCCTGCCCGATGCGCTCGAGCGGGTCTATAATGCACTCCTCGAAGCACAGGCCGAAAAGACACCCTGAGATCCGGCGGTCCCCGCCGGACCACACGGTTCGCCGGGAATGGTGGAACCCTGATTTAGAGGCGGCTTAGCAAGTCCGGCAGCACAACCCTGCTGTTAAAGACTTCCTCCGCCAGCTTGCGGGCAAGCCGTTGCTGGCGTGGAAAATCCTCGATGACCCGCTCGCACGCGGCGGCGGCTTCCTGCGGCGTACGAAAGGGGTGGTAACCCTCGCCCACCGGAAGCAAAGCGCTAACTCCGGTATCCTGCAACACCAGCGGCCGCCCCATCGCGGCGTAGCACACGCTGCGGTCGCTGAACCATCCGCCGTTGGAAAGCACGTACCCGCCCTTGGCCACGGAAAATTCCGCCGAGGAATTGCGGATGTAACTGGCATAGGCTTCCAGTGAGGAGCAGACACCGGAAGCCTCCACAAAATTCCACCCCGCTTCCCGAAAAGACGGCAGTTCCCATTCGTGAGCGTGGACGTCCATGGCGACCTCGATGGGACGTGAAACACGCCCCGGAACATCCGTCATGCGGATGAATTCCTCCCGCTTGCCGCAAAACCATTGCTCCCGGTATTCCACGTTTTTGTAACCTTCCCAGTGCGCGATGGTGGTGAAACGATCGAACGTTTCGCGGGGCTCGAAGGGCCAGTAGCTTAGCGTGACCGGCGGGAAGGCGGAAATCCATTCGATACCGCAGTCGGGGGAAAACCGCTCCGGAGCATTCCAGCGGGTACCCACGGTGACGAATCGGTCGTGGGCGGCGAAGTTCATGTCGCAGGCATAGCATTCGCTCCAGATCTGGGTGAATGCGGGGTCGCCGTCGTGATAAACCTTGACGGCTTTGGGGAACTCGACGGCTTTGGAGCGGTAGTGACCGGAGAGGTTGAGAAAAATATCCGCGTCCGCGGCGAAGTCGCGGAGGTCGGAGAGATTGTCGGCCTGGCCGTCGATGAGGAGCGTGGAATGGGCGGCGAATCCGAAGGCGGCCATCATGCGGGTCCAGTGGGCGACGTTGGCGCTCCCGGCGGCGGGGGTTTTATTTCCCCGCGCATCCACGCAGCGGTCGCCGGCAAGGGACTCGATTACCCAGACATCCCAGCCGAGATCGCGAAAACCGAGCGGCCAGTTCATGCCTGTCCAGGTAATGCCGATGGCGGAAAGGGGCTGGGCGGCGACGCCGACGGCAATGACGATTTTTCCAGACATGCGGGGTGACGTTGACGAATTCCGGCAGCGACGTCATTCCCGAAATTCGCGCTGCTTCTCTTTTGGCGTGATTCCGCTACGGTGGGAGGGATGCGGATTCTCGTTTCGGGATTGATCGGCCAGTATGCGTTTGGCGGAGTGACATGGGATTACATCCAGTATGTGCTCGGCTTCCAGGCGCTGGGGCATGATGTTTGGTATCTGGAAGACACGTCCACCTGGGCATACGATCCAATCCGGCAGGAGCCGTCGGCGGATTGTTCCTTCAACGTCAATTACCTTGAGCGGGTCATGCGCGAGTTCGACCTCGGTGATCGTTGGATTTACCGGAACGAAGCGGACGGGCGGTATCACGGACCCGCTGGCGATAGGCATGCGGACCGGGTGATCGCGGAGTCGGATTTGTTCGTGAATGTCTCGGGTGCCTGCTGGATGCGGCCGGTGGTGGCTGGCATCCCGCGCAAGTTATTCATCGACGGAGACCCGATGTTTACCCACATCGGGCTCACCCATGCGCACCGCAAGGGCTATCTGGATCACCTGCTGGCACATGAGGAGCACTTTACTTTCGGACTGAATGTCGGGCAGCCGGGATGCAAGGTGCCGACAGCCGGGATGCAATGGAAGCCGACCGTCCAGCCGATCGCACTGGAGTGGTGGCGGAAAAACCTGCTGCCGCCAACGGCGAATCACGTCGCGCGCGGAGCCTGGACGACGGTGATGAATTGGTCGAGCTACGCGCCGCAGGAATTCGAGGGTGAGGAATACGGACAAAAGGACATCGAGTTCCTCCGTTTTCTGGATCTGCCGCAGCGGACGGAGGAGAAATTCCTGCTCGCCGTGGGACAGGGCGTCGGAAGCAACCGTCCCACCGACGCCATCACGGCCGCGGGGTGGTCGATTATCGAACCGGATGTCTGCCTGCCGGACTATGCGACGTACCACGATTTCCTGGCGAACTCCAAGGCCGAGTGGAGCATTGCAAAGAATGGATACGTGAAGTCCCTCAGCGGGTGGTTCAGCTGCCGGAGTGCGTGTTATCTCGCGCTGGGAAAGCCGGTCGTCGTGCAGGATACGGGGTGGACGGCACACCTGCCTTCGGGCGAAGGTGTGCTGGCGTTTTCCGATCCGGACGAGGCGGCGTGCGCCATCAACGCGGTGGCCGCGAATTATGACCGCCACTCCCAGGCCGCACGGGAATTTGCAGAGAAGTATCTGGACGCGACGAAGGTGTGCGCGGAGTTGATCGGCTGATGCGCCGCACGGCACGGTGAGAGAGATGCGTCCCGTTTGACAACCCAGAAGCTCCGAATCGAAGATGCAGTGCCCATGGAACCGGCCGCTCCCATAACTCCCGCGCCACGCCATACTCCATGCGCCGGAGAGCCGGAACCGATTTTTGTCGGCAGGGATCTGCGAAAAATCTACGTCACCGGGGATGTCGAAGTGCGTGCGCTCGACGGGGTGAATCTCGACCTGGCCGCTGGCGAATTGATCGTGCTGCTGGGCGCATCGGGAAGCGGAAAATCGACGCTTCTCAATAATCTCGGCGGCCTGGATGTGCCGACCTCGGGCACGCTCACCTATCGCGGCCGGGATTTGACGCAGGCGGATGAGGCGGCGTTGACGGCTTTTCGGCGGGACGCCGTGGGCTTCGTCTTCCAGTTTTACAATTTGATTCCCAGCCTGACCGCCCGGGAAAATGTCGCCCTCATCACGGAGATCGCCCGGGACCCGATGACGCCCGAAGAAGCGCTGGCGCTCGTCGAGCTCGGTGACCGGATGGACCATTTTCCATCCCAGATGTCCGGCGGACAACAGCAGCGCGTAGCCATCGCCCGCGCCATTGCCAAGCGGCCGGAGGTCCTGCTTTGTGATGAGCCGACGGGTGCGCTGGACGTGAAGACGGGCATCACGGTGCTCGAAGCCATTGAGCGGGTGAATGAAGAACTCGGCACGTTAACGGTAATCATCACGCACAATGTCGTTCTGTCCGAGATGGCGGACCGGGTGATCCATCTTTCGGACGGGCGGATTTCCCACATCGAGAAAAATTCCCAGCGACGTCCGGTGCGTTCCCTTTCCTGGTAGGCCCATGCATCCGCTCGATCTGAAGCTGCTTAGGGATGTTGGGAAAATGAAAGGCCAGATGATCGCCGTCGGACTGGTGATGGCCTGTGGGCTGGCGATGATGATCATGACGCGAAGCCTGATCCTTTCGCTCACATCGACACGCGATGCTTATTATTCGGAATACGGCTTTGGAGAAGTTTTTGCAGACTTGAAGCGTGCGCCGAACTCGGTGCGGTCCCGACTGGCCGACATTTCGGGCGTCGCCGCCGTGAAGACCCGCGTCACCGGATCGCTCACGCTGCTGTTGCCAGGGCTCGACGAGCCCGCGGATGGAACCATCCTCTCGATTCCAGAGGACCGGCCCATGACGCTGAATCGCATCTTCCTAAGAAGCGGACGGCTCCCGGAAATCGGGAGCCATAACGAAGTGGTCGCCGGAGAAGCCTTTGCCCGGATGAACGGTTTCCGTCCCGGCGACGAGATTGAGGTGATTTTGCGAGGCGCAAAGGAGCGGCTCAAGATCGTGGGTATCGGACTTTCGCCGGAATATGTATTTGAGGCACGCCCCGGAGAAACGCTGCCCGACAACCATCGCTTTGGCGTTTTCTGGATGAACGAGCGGGACCTCGCCACCGCGCTGGATCTGGACGGCGCCTTTAATAATGTCGTCGTTGACGTGGCGCCGGGCGCCAGCACGCCAGCAGTCATGTCCGCGGTGGATCGCGTTCTCGAACCTTATGGCGGCCGCATCGCTTATGATCGCCGGGATCACCCCTCGGATACAAGGCTTAGGGATGAGTTGAATGTTCTGGCCGCCCTGGCCGTGGCGTTCCCGATCATCTTTCTAAGTATTGCGGCATTTATGACCAGCGCGGTGATCGCACGGATCATCCGATTACAGCGGGAGCAGATCGCTCAATTAAAAGCCTTTGGCTATTCCTCGCGCGACGTGGGAATTCACTATTTGAAATTCGCCATGGTCATCGTGCTGATCGGCTCCATCACGGGCGGGGTGGCGGGGATCTGGCTGGGAACGAATCTGGTGACGATGTACCATAAGTTCTTTAAATTTCCGCTGTTGGAATTCCAGATCAGTTACCCGGCGGTGGCTGCGGCATTCTTCATAAGTGCCGGGGCATCCCTGCTGGGGGTGATCGGCGCGGTGCGGCAGGCGGTGAAGCTGCCCCCCGCGGAGGCGATGCGGCCCGAGCCACCAGCGGAATTTAAACCCTCCGCGATCGAGCGCCTCGGCGTGCAACATTTGGTGAGCCCTTCGATGCGAATGGCTTTTCGTAATCTGGAGCGGCGGCCGTGGTCGGCGGCATTTACGGCGCTCGGGCTCGCGCTGGCGACGGCGATCCCCGTGGTACCGGGTGCCATGCGGGACGCGATCCATTATCTAATGGGATTCCAATGGGATCTCGCGGAGCGGCAGAGCGCGACCCTTTCGCTCATCGAACCGACATCGGCTTCGGCGATGGGGGAAATCCGGCATCTGCCGGGCGTCATCCGAGCCGAGCCCATCCGGGCAACCCCGGCGGAACTGCGTTTTGGCCATCGAAGCCGCCGCCTGTCGATCACGGGAGTGGCTCCGGATGCGACGCTCAACCGGGCGCTCGACAAGGACGGCCATCCGCTCCCGATCCCATCCGACGGACTGCTGGTATCGGCGAAGCTGGCGGAGTTGCTGGGCGCAAAAACCGGGGATTCGCTGCGTGTCGAGGTGCAGGAGGGCCGGCGCCCGCGGCGGGATGTGGTAATTCGCGGATTGATTACCGACTACGCGGGACTGGCTGCTTACATGGACATTGATGCGTTGCGAAAGATGATGCAGGAGGGGGCGACTATCAGCGGCGCGTATGTCTCCGTCGACGGTCTGGAGTGGAAGCGTTTTCTCGAAAAGGTCAAAAAAATCCCGCGCATTGCCAATCTCGGCATCAAGGAAGCGGTCCGGCAAAGTTTCCGGGAAACGACGGCGGAATCGATCAACCTGCTGCAGTCCATTTATTTTTTGTTCGCAGTCATCGTCGCCTTCGGCGTGGTCTATAACAGTGCGCGCATCTCGATCTCGGAGCGCGGACGGGATCTGGCAACGCTGCGTGTCGTGGGCTTCACCAATCGTGAAGTGGCGGGCGTGATGATCGGTGAGCTGGCCATTCTCACGCTGGTGGCCCTGCCGGTGGGGCTTTTGATCGGCGGGCTGCTGTCGCGCACCGTCATTGACGCGGCAAATACGGAGTCGATCCGGCTGCCGTTGATTTTATCTTCCGAATCCTACTCGACGGCGGTTTTAATTGTGCTGATTTCGGCACTGACTTCCTTCGCGGTGGTTGCGCGCCAGATCCGGAACCTCGATCTTTTGGGCGTTCTGAAGGCCAGCGAATAGAAAATCTTATGCATGCGAACCTCTCACAACCCGCCGCCCCCGCACGCGTGCGAAAAAAGAAGTCATGGAGCCGGTTCCTTCCCTATTTCATCGGATTGGGACTGCTGGCGCTGATTGTTAACGGACTGCTTCCCAAGCCCACGGTGGTGGAAATCGGAAAAGTTACCCGGGGACCGCTTACGGTAAGCGTGCTGGAGGAGGGAGAGACCCGCATTCCGCATCGCTACGTCATTTCGCCGCCGGTGGCCGGGTATTTGCACCGTGTGCCGCTTCGTGCGGGCGATCCAGTGGTCGCTGGAGAGACCGTGGTGGCCACGATTCAGGCAACGCAGTCGAGTTTTTTGGATCCGCGTTCCAGAGCCCAGGCGGAGGCCGTGGTTAAATCGGCGGAGGCGGCGCACTCGCAAAGGCAGGAACAAATGGAAAGCGCGAGGGCGGAGCTGTCGCTGGCACGCAAGGAAATGGAGCGGACAGAGCAGCTTAAAAAATCCGGAGCCATCGCGACGCAGGAATACGATACGGTGTCCAACCGGGTGGAGGTGCTGGAAAATCAGCTCCGGTCCGCGGAATTCGCACTCAAGGTGGCGGAATTCGAATTCGCGCAGGCGCAGGCGACCCTGGTGCGGGCGGATGCCGGTAACGACGACAGCGGCGATGTCATCGACATTCGGGCACCGATCACCGGCGTGGTGCTCAATGTTTATGAAGAAAGCGCGAAGGTGGTGAGCCAGGGGACTCCGATTCTGGAAGTTGGAGACCCGTCGACCATTGAGGCAGAAATCGAGCTGCTATCGAACGACGCGGTGAATGTAAAACGCGGCGCGGAGGTCAGCATCGAGCAATGGGGGGGCGCAGAACCGTTGAGGGGAAGGGTGATTTTGGTGGAGCCTGGCGGGTATACAAAAATTTCGGCACTCGGCGTCGAGGAGCAGCGCGTAAAAGTGCGGGTGGAATTTACCCATCTGCCGGCGGGCGTGCTGGGCGATCGCTACCGGGTGGAGGCGCGCATTGTCACCTGGCATGCGGACGATGTGTTACAGGCTCCAAGCGGTGCCTTGTTTCGACGGGGGAATGACTGGATGACTTTTCTCGACGAAGGAGGCCGGGCACGGGAGACAAAAGTCGAGATCGCTCATAATAACGGCATCGCCGCCGAGATCGCCAGCGGACTGTCGGAAGGCCAGCGCGTCATTCTCCACCCGCCGGACACCGTGCGGAATGGCGCCCTGATCCGACCGCAAACCGAACGCTAAGCATGCTGGAGAAGCGGACCGGAAACTGCTAGCCTTCTGGCCGATGCAACCAATTTTGGGACGCTGGCTGGGTTTGATGGTGGCGGCATGTCTGCCGATTTGCGGACTGCGGGCCGGTGATGCCACCGACGCGCGTTTTGGCGAACTGATCTATGTTCCGATTTATTCGAGCATTTTTTATCAGGACAACAAACGGACGCTGGAGCTAGCAGCCATGCTTTCGATTCACAATGTGGCGCTCGACCGCACGATCACCGTCGCCAGAGTCGATTATTACAATACGAAGGGTGAAAGGATCGCACGCTACCTCGAAACCCCGATCGAATTGAAACCACTGGAAACCCGGAATTTCGTGGTCGAGAAAAACGATACAGCCGGCGGCACAGGGGCGAATTTCCTCGTGGAATGGCGGGCGGATGGAGAAACCATCAGCCCCATCGTGGAAGCGTTAATGATTAATGCCTCGGCGAGCCAGGGCATCTCATTCACATCGACAGGCAAAGTGATCCAGCGTTTCGGTGGACAGCCAGGCCATTAACCCCGCGAAGTGAGCCGCTCCGTCGCCGGAGCAACCACCGGCACACCCCGTTGAGGGGGGTTTTGCAAACAGTCATTTTATGCTATGAGGCATGACATGCTGCCCTCTGTTCCCCCTCTCCTGCGCTGCCGACGGCTGGCTGGCGTCCTCTTTTTACTACTGCCCGCGGTCCCATCGGCACTGCTGGCGGGAGCCTGCTCTTACCTGGATTCCGACAGCCCGGCCTCCCGGCAGGCTGCGGGAATGCTCGCCCGCATGACGCTGGAGGAAAAGGCCGGACAAATGATGCAGGTGGACAGCTCCGCGCCGGGAGCCGCCCGCGATGTTGCGGCGCTCGGGCTGGGGTCCGTGCTGAGCGGAGGGGGATCGAACCCGGAAGCCGGCAATTCTCCGGAGGCCTGGGCGAATTACGCAAGCACATTTAAAAACGAAGCACTGCGCACACGGCTTCGCATTCCACTGCTTTATGGAATCGACGCGGTGCATGGGCACAACAACGTCGCTGGCGCGGTCATTTTCCCCCAAAATATCGGCCTCGGCGCGACGCGAAATCCCGCACTGGTCGAGCGGGCGGCACGCGTTACGGCGGAAGAAATGGCGGCCACTGGAATCTTTTGGGATTTTGCCCCGTGTGTCGCGGTCACCCGGGACGAACGCTGGGGACGTACTTACGAAAGTTTTGGCGAATCCTCCGAACTCGTAGCCGAGATGGGAGCGGCCTGCGTGCGCGGGCTTCAGGGAGAGCGCCTCTCCGCGCCGACCTCGGTGCTGGCCTGCGCAAAACATTTTGCGGCCGACGGCGGGACATGGCGCGGGAAGGACCAGGGGAATGCACGGATTACGGAAGCGGAACTGCGGCGCATCCATTTCCCGGGTTACGAGGCCGCCATCCAGGCCGGGGTCGGATCGATCATGGTCTCTTACAGCAGTTGGAATGGAGTAAAAATGCATGGCAACCGCCATCTGCTGACGGATGTGCTGAAGGGCGAACTCGGCTTCCGTGGATTTCTGGTTTCAGACTGGGCCGCCATCGACCAGCTGCCTGGGAATTATCGAAGCGACATTCGAGAGGCCATCAACGCAGGACTGGATATGATCATGCTGCCCTCCGGACTGGGAAAGAAAAACAACTACCGGGATTTCCAAAAATACCTGCTGGCACTCGTCCGCTCGGGTGAGATTCCCATGAGCCGGATCAACGATGCCGTGCGCCGCATCCTGACGGTAAAATACGCAATGGCTCTCGGCAAACGGCCGGACACACCCAGCAAGGAGGCGTTAAGCCGCGTCGGCTCGGCGAACCATCGCGCCGTGGCCCGGCAATGCGTGCGGGAGTCGCTGGTCTTATTAAAGAACACCGGCGCGCTGCCTTTGCGGAAAACCGGTGGCAAAATCCTCGTTGCCGGCCGGGCCGCCAATGATCTCAGCAGGCAATGTGGCGGATGGACCATCGACTGGCAGGGCACGCAAGCGGATCAGATTCGCGGAGGAACGACGATTCTGGACGGCATCCGTAACGCAGCTGGCAACCGGGCCGTGGATTACTCACCCGTCGGCAAACGTCTGCCCAAGGATGCAGAAGTTGCGGTCGTTGTCATCGGAGAAAGCCCTTATGCGGAGTTTTTCGGAGACCAGAGCAACCTGCGCCTTAACCGGGTGGAGCGCATCACGATCGAGCGCTGTCGCAAAGCCGGGCTGCCCGTCGTGCTGGTGATCGTCTCCGGCCGCCCGCTTATCATGACGAAGGAACTCGCCGAATGCTCCGCCGCCGTCGCGGCATGGTTGCCCGGCACGGAAGGCGCTGGCGTATCCGACGTGCTTTTCGGCGACTACGCGCCGGTCGGGAAACTGCCCATTTCCTGGCCCCGGTCCATGCGACAGATTCCCGTGAATGCTGGCGATGCCAATTACCAGCCGCTGTTCCCATACGGTTTTGGACTAAGTTACCGATAAGGAGAAGGTCCAGGCTTATTCCTGCATCCATGCAAGGAGGCGGGGATAAACAAAATCCATTCGCTGGCCGGGTTGTCCGGGGTCGATGAAGTCGTGGCTGATGTGCTCCGATCGGGAAAAAATCCGCAAGTCCATGGACGTCCCGCTGTTGCGCATTTTCCACATTTTGAAGAGGGAAGCCGCGACGGCATTATTGATGGCTCGATCGGATTCGCTCAGGACCATGACGAGCCGGCGCGTTCGCAGGGGAAGCCGGGCGGCATCGCACCAGACACGGGAAGCAAGCCCAAGCACCTCGCCGATAGCGTGGGTGCCAAATCGTGGATAACAATGAGCGGGACGGTCGAATTTCTCCTTCTTGCGGCCGTCCCACCAGAGGTAGCCGTTCGGAACCGCCCGTAACACTCCGCCAAGCATGCCTCCAATCCGGCGGGAAATGCCCCGTATTCCAAAAAATGGAGCAAGCATAACAACCCCATCGACATCCGGCCGGTGCATGGCAATCCACCCGGCGCTCACACCTGCGACGGACAGGCCGGAAACGATCACACGTTCTCCGAGTCCGCAGGCGAGATCGACCCCCTGGTTCGCCTGCCGCAGCAGCTCGGCTGCGGTGAGATTCCCTTGCGCGGACGTCATCAAATCGCGAAATCCGTGGTGCGCCATGCGAGGAATCACCACGCTCGCACCTCTGGCAAATAGCTGCTCGCCGAGGTGGCGAAACTGCCGCGGGCAATTCGTCAATCCGTGCAGGAGGACGTGGCACTCGGCCGTGCGCCTGCCGTGCTGCATCAACAGACTTCCCCCGGCATCGCTGAGCGGCAGGGCGCGCTCAATTTCGCGAATCGCCTGAAAACGGGCTATGGTTTCCTCGACCGATCGCGACGGCGCGCTGTCTACCGCCACCTTGGAGCCCATGTCGTTCGCACCCGGGCGGAAGCAATAAACACCAGGCCGATTGCGATAAGGAATAACGAGAGAAACTGCCCGCGTGTCAGCGCTCCGGTAAGGGCGGCATCGGGCTCGCGGAAGCACTCTCCGAAAATCCGCAAAAGCGCGTAGGCGATGAAAAAGACCCCCGTCAGCACGCCATCGGGGAGTTTTACGCGTGTGCGCAGAAGCCAGAGCAGCGTAAACAGCAGCGCCCCTTCAAGAAAGGCCTCGTAGAGCTGCGAGGGGTGGCGCGGAGCGAGCGCGGCCGCAAGGATGTTGCGGATTTCCTGGGATTTTCGTGCCGCTTCGGTGACAGCTTCGACGGAAGACCACGCGGGATTCAGCGACGAGGCAGCCGCCACCACCTGGCTTTGCGTTTCCAGAGGTGCAGAATAGAGAGCCTTGGGAAACTGGATCGCCCAGGGCACCGTGGCGATGCGTCCGTAGAGTTCGCCATTGATGAAATTTGCGAGCCTTCCGAAGAGCAACCCAAGCGGCGCGACGACCACGAGATTGTCCCCGAGATTGCGCCACGAAACCTTATGCCGCCGTGCGTACCAGAGCGTATACAAGATCAGCCCCGCCATGCCTCCGTGGCTTGCCATGCCGCCATCCCATACCCGGATGATCGAGAGCGGATCGTGCAGAAATCCTTCCAGATTGTAGAGCAGCATGTAGCCGATGCGCCCCCCTAGCAGCACTCCAAAGATGGCGCCCCAGATGATGAAGTCGCTGACTTGATCGGGGTTGAGCACTGAATAACCGCGCCGGGCCAAGTCGCGATACAGCCCGATGCCGACCAGAAAGGCAGCCACATAGGCCAGCCCGTACCAGCGGATGCCAATGCCGTTGCCCAACTCGATAAGGAACGGACTGAATGTGTGGAAATAATACGCTAGCAACATGGTGGCTCAGGATCGGAAGGGGCGCATCGTGGCACAGGCAGGCCGGGAGCGGCAAGCCGCGGAAAGCCTCCACGGGTCCTGCGATCTTTGCCAGCGCCGCCTTGTGATTTGACAACCTTTCCGGAAACCGATTTACCTCTTTCCCGTGAAAGTTGCCCTCCTTTGCCTGTCTCTCGTCGCAGTTTCTCTGACGGCCTGCACCACCCTGGAAAATCGCCGGGATATGTATTGCGGATACGGCAAGGTCTGTGGCCCTTACACGAAGATGCTCGGTAAATGCGGGAAGGTCGTGGAGACGAAGGAAAAGACCGTCGTCGTGACGACCTCGACCTCCGACTACAAAAGCGTCAAGTAAGCGGAGAGCTGGCGGGCGCTCCTGAATTACGCAACGAATTCCAGTTCGCTGGGTTTGGGAATCAACCCGGCTTCGTACCCTTCCGTAAGAAATTGCGTGATCGCCCGGCGGCCTTTGTCTCCGTAATCGAGCGTGTAGTCGTTGACGTACATGCCGATAAATTCATCCGCCAGCGGCGTGTCCATGCCCCGGGCGTGGTGCATGCTGTGCGCGACTGCGGATGCCCGATGCTTCAGGCCATAGGCGATGCTTTCGTGGAGGATTTCGGAGAGTTCGCTGCGAATGGCCGGCGGAATGTCCTTGCGGATCATATTGCCTCCAAGCGGCAGCGGGAGGCCGGTGCGGGCCTTCCAGGTCTCGCCAAGATCGAGAACTTTCTCAAATCCCTCCCGTGCGTAGGTGAGTTGTCCTTCGTGAATAATAAGCCCGGCCTCGACCGAACCTGAGCGAACCGCATCGAAAATCTCGTCAAATGGCACGACTTTGCAGGAAAAATCGGAACCGAGAAAAAGTTGCGCGGCCAGGAAGGCGCTCGTCATTTTACCGGGGATGGCAATTTTTTTGGCGCGAAGCCATTCCCGACGCTCCTCGAGGGTGGCCGACGCGGGCACTCCGGCACCGGCATTCACCACAAACATGGGGCCATATCCATCGCCCATGCTGGCTCCGCTGGGAAGTGGCGCGTATTTCTCGAGGACATAGGCGAGCGCATGGATGGAGACAGCGGTGATGTGGAGTTCCCCGCGAGTGGCGCGTTCGTTAAGAGTCTGGATGTCCTGCAGGATGTGCTGAAAACGGTAGCCTCGCAGGTCGATCTTCTCCTCCGCCATGGCGTAGAACATGAATGCGTCGTCGGGATCGGGCGAGTGGCCGAGGGTCAGGGTGGTGGATTTCCAGTCAGTCATGAGTGTTGGAGAGCATTAGCAGAATTTTTGGAATTGGTGGCAAATTTCGCGGATGAGAGCGGGGCCTTTGTAGACGAAGCCTGTGTAAATTTGCACCAGATCGGCTCCCGCGTCGAAGCGTTCGCAGGCGTCGGAACCACTCATAATCCCACCGGAGGCGATGAGCGGAAGACGGGTTTGTGCACGCAGGGTCTGAAAAATGTCGAGAGCACGGACGCGCAACGGGGCGCCGCTGAGACCGCCCTGCTGGTCTTTTTCAGCCGGAATGGCGCTGTGGTCGAGTGTCGTATTGGTGAGCACGATCCCGGAGAGGTGCTCGCTTTCCGTGAGCTTGAGGATGGATGCGAGCTGTTCGGGACTGAGATCGGGAGCGATTTTGACAAAAATGGGTTTCGTGGCGTGGCGGACGCGCATCGTTTCGAGGATGGCGGCAAGTGATGTGTGCGACTGTAGCTCGCGAAGGCCGGGCGTATTGGGCGAGCTGACATTGATCACAAAGTAATCCCCAAAATCCGCTAGGCGGTCGAAGCTGTAGCGATAGTCGGCGGCGGCTTCTTCCAGCGGAGTCACCTTGGATTTTCCGATATTGATGCCGACCGGGATCTTTGGCCAGTGGCCGGAGGTCTTTAATTTTGCGAGGCGCAGAGCCACTGCATCGGCACCGTCGTTGTTAAATCCCATGCGATTGATGAGGGCTTGCTGAGCCGGATAACGGAAGACGCGGGGCTTCGGATTTCCCGACTGGGCTCTGGCCGTAATCGTGCCGATCTCGACAAATCCAAACCCAAGCGCCTCCCAGGCAGGCAGGGCGACGGCATTTTTATCCATGCCCGCCGCCAGACCGACCGGATTGGGAAACGGGATGCCGCAGAGCGTGCATGGTGCTTTCGGAACGGGACCAAACACCCTCCGCAGCAGGGAGGGAACCCTTCCGGCGGCTTCGAGACCGTGAACGCCAATCTGATGCGCGATTTCGGCATCCAGCTTGAAGAGCAGCGGTCGAAGCAGGTGTTCGTAAAGATTCATTTGCCGATACAAAAAGTGCTGAAGATTCTGCCCAAAATATCCTCCGTGTCGATGGCTCCCACGACTTCGCCCACCGCATCGAGCGCCAGGCGCAAATCGATGGCGGCGAATTCCGGTTCGCTCCCGCTGTCGAGGGCGTTGGTGGCTCGGGCAAGGGACTCATCGGCACGCTTGAGACAGGATTGGTGCCGTGCATTGATGGCTGCCGCCGATTCGCGTGGCGGGGCTCCGGAGTCGCGAACTTTCACGACGAGGGTGTCTACCAGGGTCTCGATGCCTTCCCCGGTCGTGCAGGAAATAAAAAGGGGCTGCGGATGGACTGCTACAGGGCGGGCAAGGTCGCATTTATTGAATGCGAGAATCTCGCCATCCACCACAGGGATAACGGCGTCGAAATCGGCGCTGTCGACGATATGGAGGACGATATCGGCACGTTCGACAGCAGTGCGGGCTCGCTCGATTCCTTCCCGTTCCACCGCGTCCTCGGTATGGCGGAGGCCTGCTGTATCCACAATCCGAAAGGGGATGCCGCGCAAATTAATGAATTCCTCAATCGTATCCCGGGTGGTACCCGGTGTGGGGCTGACAATGGCTCGCTCGAAACCAATGAGACGGTTCAAGAGACTGGACTTGCCAGCATTCGGCTTGCCACAGATGGCGAGACGCACCCCTTCCCTAAGGATGCGGCCTTCGTGGGCCGTGGCGAGGAGACTTTGGATTCGAGCCCGCGTTTCGGCGATGCGCCCGAGCAGGAGTTCGCCGGTCTCCGGAAGAATGTCCTCTTCTGGAAAATCGATGCAGGCCTCCAGATGCGCGACGACGTTCAGGATGGCATCGGTAATTTCGCGAATTTCCCGGCCAATGCGTCCCTCGAGCTGCTCCGTCGCGGCCCGGGCGGCCAGTGGCGTTTGCGCCCGAATGAGATCCATGACGGCTTCCGCCTGGGTAAGGTCCATCTTGCCGTTGAGAAAGGCGCGTTGGGTAAATTCCCCCGGGCCGGCTGCTTTTGCGCCCTGATCGAGCACCGTCTGGAGCACCCGGGCCGCAACCAGCACGCCGCCGTGACAGCTGATCTCCACCACATCCTCCCCTGTGTAGCTGGCGGGGGCCTGAAATGTCGTCAGCACCACATCATCCACCGGCCCGTTCCCATCGACAATGCGGCCAAATCCAGCCACGCGGTGGCGAATCGCCGATTTGCCACGGAAAATCGCCTCCGCAATCTGAAAAGCCCTCGATCCGCTGATGCGAATAACGGCTATCGCCCCTTCACCTGGTGGTGTCGACAGGGCGGCGATGGTTTCTTCCATGAAAAAACAGGACACCCCTCTTTGGTAACGACCGCCCGCCTGCGGGTGAAGGATGATCTTTCGCCAGCGCCCAAAGGGCGCATCGTCGATGCTGCCTGAAAATGATTCGGGCCACATCGCGGAAACTCAGAAAACAAAGAAAAACTGAACCGCGGTGGCCCGAATCGCTGCCTTAACCGATATATCTGACCCCTCTGAAGACAGGTTGTTCAAAAAAAATCTTTAAAAACTTTGTCATTCCCCCTGGTACGGGAAGCGCTACGTTCGACGCCGTGCATTTTTGGGGAAGGAAAACATGCTGACAACCATCGGAGTGCTCACATCGGGGGGAGACTCTCCAGGGATGAACCCCGCCATTCTGGCGGTGGCACGCACCGCGCAGTCCAAAGGGGTTCATACCGTAGGCATTCGGAATGGTTATGATGGCATTTTTACCGGGGACTTCCTCCGGCTCGGTGACCGTGCCATGTCCACCATCCTGGAACGGGGTGGCACGATTTTACAGTCCAGCCGCTGCAAGAAATTTTACTCCGAAGAAGGCCGGGAACAGGCACTAAAGATCCTGCGGGAAGCCGGGATCGGCGGCCTGGTCGTGATCGGCGGGGATGGTTCGCTGACTGGCGCACGGTTTTTGCACCAGATGGGCATGCCGGTTATCGGCATCCCGGGAAGTATCGATAACGATCTTTACGGGTCCGACATGTGTGTCGGCGTGGACACTGCAGCCAACACGATCATGCAGCTCGTGGATAAGATCAAGGATACCGCTCGTTCGCATCGCCGGTGTTTTCTGGTGGAAGTAATGGGGCGAGGATCCGGGTATCTGGCGTTGACCACAGCGATCAGCTCCGGTGCGCAGGTGGCGGTTATTCCCGAGTATCGGGTAAACATTCCGCGCATCCTGCACCTGCTTCGGGAACGCTACGAAAAGACGAAGGAAAGCAGCACTATCATCCTGGCGGAAGGCGTGTGCCCGGCTGGCGAATTCATCCGCCGCCTGGAGGAGGAAGCGGGAGACAGCTCGCTGCTACAGGAAGTCCGCACCACGGTGCTCGGACACGTACAACGAGGTGGCGCGCCAACGCATTTCGATCGTTTGCTGGCCTGCCGCATGGGAGAACTGGCGGTCAACGCGCTGCTACAGGGTGAATCCGGCTCTGTTACAACGCTTAACAAAGGCCGCATGGCGCTGAAGGATCTCAATGATGTGCTCGGCCGCAAGCGGCATCCGGCACCAGAGATCATCCGGCTGGCACGGCATCTTCAGATCGAGTTCGGCGACGTGGTCGAGCCCTCCTGAAATCGGGGCTTCCTGGCAAACGTCCCCTTAAACGATCCTCAAGGTGCGGCCGTTCGGACGGAACTCCAAAGCAGCAGTATCGGAAACGCAATGCCAAGGCCTATGGCCAGGGCGACCCCCCACCACGGGCGAAAAGTCGTAAAAGCAATGTAAATGCCGAGGACCAGTGTAACCGCAAGTCCGGCAACCATCGCGGCAACAAACCATCGATATGGCTCGGACCAGCTGGTCTTCGACGAAGCCCCTGGGAAGGTAAGGTGCTTGTGCGGCGCGGACGCGCTCACGAATACAGCGGATATGCCTCCCTCCGCCTGCGCCTTTTTCCGGTCGTCAAGACCATAGCTCTGCCAGAGACCGGAGAGCATGTAGTAGATGAGGAGCGGCGCGAAGAAGCACCCAAGGAGAAGATGGACACGGCGGAGGAGACGGGGACTGAGTTTCATGGGATGAGCATTTGGCCTTGCGGGCGGACGATTCCGGGCACCTCTCCGGAGCATGTGGCTGTTTTTATTTTTTGTCCTGCCAATTTTGGCGCGGAAAAGGAATCTTCAACAAGATCTCTGGGCGATGCCGCACGGCGGCGCTCTTGGATCGTAAAAATTGCAGCGCTCTTGTGATGACACTGTTTTCCTTCCGCGAAATCCGCACTTTCTTTCCCTGGTGATGGTATGGTTACAGCTGTTGGCAGCGGTGGGATTCGGGATCTTTGCCGTGCTGGTCTTCGTGCAGGCGCGCGATTTTTATGTTTTCCCGCTGCGGGTGGGTGCCACGGAATGGGGGCATTTTTTTGCGGCGGGTGCGATGGCGCTGGCGATTTTGGCGAACCGGCAAACGGTGTTCGGCATGGTGGCGGCGGGACTCGCTGGCGCTGGCTCGCTGGTATTATGGACACCGTATTTGCGAGCACGGCTGGCCACCCGGGGCATGCGAACACAGTTGGGGGAGGTGTGCGAGGAGGCCAGTGAGGCGCAATGGGTGCGATTTTGGCCGATGTTTTGCCTCTCCCATACGAAGAAGCCGACATTCCGGCGGATGATATTTGAGGGTCCGGGCTGCGGGCTGCATTTGGATTTTTATCCGGCAACTGGCGCTCGTGAAGGAGGGGCTCCCTGTGTGGTGGTTGTGCATAGCGGCAGCTGGCGGGCAGGCAGCACAGAGGAGGCACCTCACTGGAACATGTGGTTGGCGGAGCGAGGGTTTGCCGTGGCGGCGGTATCCTACCGCCTGCTGCCGGAAGGCGCCTGGCCGGCGCAAAAGGAGGATGTGCTGGCTGGAATCCGCCATTTGCAGGATCGGTCAATGGAACTGGGCGTAAACCCCGGGCAGTTCGTGCTGCTGGGGCGTTCGGCTGGAGGGCAGATTGCCAGTGCGCTGGCGGCTCCGGGGGAATATGCGTTTATCCGGGGATGTGTGTGTTTGTATGCGCCGTTTGATTTAATCTTTGCATACGAGTTTGGACGTGAGGACGACGCGTTGCGGTCGCGTGGGTTGGTGCGGGATTATCTGGGAGGGGAACCCGGGGATCAGGCGGCATCTTATGTGGATGCTTCGGCGAAACTTTGTGCGACGGAGAAGTCGCCCCCATTCCTGCTCATGCACGGCCCGAAGGATGAGCTCGTGTGGATCAGGCAGAGCGAGCGTTTCTCGGCACGGCTGCGCGAATTGGGAGTGCGACATGCCTTTGTGCGGCTGCCCTGGGCGACGCATGTGTTCGATTTCAACCTCCACGGCCCCGGCGGTCAGGTCACAAAAGCCTGCCTGCGCGCATTTCTGGCGGAGGTTACCGCCGTGCGTTAAAATGCGCCGTCTAATTTTCGGTGGACCAGCCGTGCCATAGTGGGACCGTGAACGAGCCGAATAGCATGTCCACCAAAGGACTCACACTGGAAGAGATGCGCAGCGCCTGGAAACAGCGGGACGCTGCTTACGATGGGTTGTTTGTCTTTGGCGTTCGAACCACGGGCATTTTCTGCCGCCCCTCCTGCCCGTCGCGGCCATTACTCAAAAATATGGAGTTTTTTGAAACGCCGGAGGCGGCGCGGGCCGCGGGATTCCGATCTTGCAAACGCTGCCAGCCGGAACTGGCTAATGGACGTCCGCCAGCAGCCATCGCCCAACTGATGGAGGAGGTGCGCGCCCTCGGAGGACCGCCAATCCAGGCCCGGGACTTGCGGACGCGCAAACTGTCTCCGGAGCGGGTGAGCCGATGGTTCCGCGCCCATCTTGGAATGACTTTTGCCCAGTGGCAGCGCGGACTGCGGCTAACGTCCGCTTTGCATGGCCTGCGTGCTGGCGCTCGAATCGACGATGCCGTTTTTGCAACGGGCTATGAATCGCACAGCGGGTTTCGGGAGGCGTTTCAGCGGTCGTTTGGGACTTCGGCTGGGCAGGCGGAAGACGCAGACTGCATCACCGTTTTATGGCGGGAAAGCGTGCTCGGACCACTCGTGCTGGGAAGCCACAAGGACGCCATCGTACTCGTGCAGTTTGCGGATCGCTGGAGACTGCCGGACATTTTCAAACCGTTGACACGGCACCTTGGCGTGGGCTTTTTGCCCGGGGAATCCGCGTTGTTGCAACGCACCGGAGAAATAATCGATGCGTTGTTCAGCGGAGAAAAGACGGTTTTTGCCGTGCCACTCAAGCTGGTGGGAACGGATTTTCAAAAGTTGGCGTGGAATCAAACGTTGAAAATTCCACGTGGTAAAACGGTGTCCTATCGGGAATTGGCACAGGATATGGGCTGTCCCTCCAAGACGCGCGCCGTGGCCCGGGCAGTCGGTGCCAATCCGATCAATATTCTCTTGCCGTGCCATCGGGTAATCGGATCGAACGGATTATTGACCGGATACAGTGGCGGCCTGGAGCGGAAACGGCGATTGCTACAGATGGAGGGTGTTGAATTACAGGAGAAAGATTGAGTTGCCCGGGCATTCGACGCATGCTGTGTGGGTGATGGATCCCGTGTCATTAGGGCTGCCACACCGGGAGCCCTTTGTATTTGTCGACGCGGTGCAGACATTGGTGCCCGGGGTCTCGTCCACTGGCGTGAAGGTTTTTTCGGGTGACGAACCTTTTTTTCGTGGCCACTTTCCTGAGGAACCCATCGTGCCGGGCGTTCTTTTGACCGAGGCGCTGGCCCAGATGGCAGGAATTGCCGGAGCCGCTGGAACACCAGGCACCCGGTTTTTGCTTTCCGCCATTCGCTCAATGAAATTCCCCTCCGCGGCCCGGCCGAAAGAACGCATCTCCTTGCATGCGGAAAAGATCGCCGTAATGGGGGGCCTTTGGAATTTTGCAGTTCGAGCAAATGTTGACGAACGGATCGTGGCAGAAGGACAGGTGATTTTGTCACAAGCTACCTGAGTAAATTTAATGTCGGAATGTATTGATACTGTATTATTCATACTTAATTAGTATTAATAGCCCATGGAAATTCGCCATCTCCGTTATTTTGTTGCTGTCGCGGAAACGCTTAGTTTCACCGTGGCCGCCCGCCAGCTTGGCATGGCCCAACCTCCATTGAGTGTTCAAATCAAGCGACTGGAGGAAGAGATTGGAGCCCGTCTTTTTGATCGATCGAATCGAAAAACGACTTTGACTCCCGCCGGTCGGCATCTTCTCAAACGAGCCAGGGAAATCATCCAACTATCCGAGCAGGCACGCACTGAAATTGAGGATGCAACCGCGGGTCGAACAGGGACTCTGGAAATTGGGGTTACTCCGCTGGCGTTCTCCAGTGAACCCACGCGCCTTTTACGAAAATTTATCCGTCGTCATCGTGGCATCCGTGTTCGCATTACCAAAGGGGAAGCAGCCTCTCTGCTTGCCCGATTGATTTCTGGTGAAATCGACGCTGCCTATGGCATCGCCGACGAATCCTGGACTCCTTCCAAAGTCGTCGTCTGCACCAGCCGATTGGGAATGGCCTTGGGAAAAAAACACCGCCTTCAGGATCGACAGCGGATTAGTCTCTCGGACCTTGCTGGGGAACGCATTTTTGTTGGTGCGGCTGAAAATACCGATCCAGCAGGAAAAGCCTTCACCTTGCTGACACGTCATTCCAGCCTTTCCTTCGATATCGATCGTACCCTTGGCAGTGTTGAGGAGCGGCTTTGGCAGGCAGCCATCGGCCTCGGGATTGCTCCAGCCCTGGCGCTGGAAGCGGAATTTCTGGCTTCAAGCCTTCGTTTCCTTCCTCTGGAAGAGAAAGACGCCGCTTTCCCGATTTTCTGTTATGCGAGTCCGGCCAGTCATTCACCCGCCCTGGCTCCGCTGTTGGAATTTATAACTGCCGCCGAAAAAGCCGCCTCATGATTCCGTAACTGGCGTTTTTTCCAACAAAATAGCCAAGAGCGTCAGATCAGCAGGGGTTACTCCACTAATTCGCGATGCCTGCCCAAGTGTAAGCGGACGGACGGCATCTAATTTTTGCGCGGCCTCGCGTCGAAGGCCATTCATCGATAAATAATTGATTCCCAATGGAATAGTTCGTGATTCCTGCCGACTGGCCCTGGCAATTTGTTCCTCCTGTCGACGAATATACCCTTCGTATTTCAAGTCCGTCTCCAGTGTCTGCCAGATTTCGTCGGAATAAGGCTCCCTCAGTTCGGCAGGCAGTTTTCCAAACTCGCTATCCGGACGCTTGAACCATGCGGCGAGCGAAATGGAATCGATACGATTCTCTCTCACAAACCGGCGGGCACTTTCCATCTGTTTGAGTTTTTCCGAGAATTGCGCTCCACGTTCCGGCCGGACCAGGCCTATTTCCATCGCCCGGGCTGTAAGACGCATATCGGCATTGTCCTGCCGAAGAAGCAGCCGATACTCCGCCCTGCTCGTAAACATCCGATACGGTTCCGCAGTGCCTCGGGTAACCAGATCGTCAATCAAGACCCCAATGTACGACTCCGATCGAGTCAAAATGAACGGTGGCTTTTCCAAAACCTTGAGCGCAGCATTGGTGCCAGCCACCAATCCCTGCCCAGCGGCTTCCTCATACCCAGAAGTCCCATTGATCTGACCGGCAAAATACAATCCCCCGACCCGTTTGGTCTCCAAAGTGGGTCGCAATTGCGTGGGTGGGCAATAGTCGTATTCCACTGCATACCCAGGACGCAGGATTTCGGCATTCTCGAGCCCGGCAACGCTCCGAATGAAATGATATTGCACTTCGAACGGGAGACTGGTCGACACACCGTTTACGTAGATTTCGTCTGTGTCCCTGCCTTCAGGCTCCAAAAAAAGCTGATGGCTGTTTTTTTCAGCAAATCGGACGACCTTATCCTCAATGGACGGACAATATCGCGGACCAACACCTTCGATAATGCCCGAATACATGGGCGATTTATCGAGATTGCCGCGGATAATTTCATGCGTTGCTGTATTCGTATGCGTAATCCAACAAGGAATTTGTTCTACGTGGAACACGTCCTTACCTGTGTCATTCAGAGTAAAGAGTCCGTTTTGCTGCTCAAAACTCTTTCCTCGCAAAAAACTGAATCGCGGCGGTGGCTCGTCTCCCTCTTGACGCTCACATTTGGAAAAATCGATGCTTCTGGCAAGAAGGCGGCAGGGGGTTCCGGTTTTGAACCGTCCTACTTCGAAGCCCAGCTCTTTCAGGCAGTCGCTTACGGTGGAAACCGAGTCGCCCATCCGTCCTCCCGCTTCATTTTTCAACCCCACATGGAGCAACCCTCGCATGAACGTCCCTGTAGTAATGACCACGGCCTTCGTTTGAAAACGGAGACCAAAATTACTTTCCACCCCAACCACTCGCCCATCCTCAACAATCAGACGGGTAACATTCCCCTGCTTGATGTCCAAAAGATCACTTCGCTCAAGGGTCACTTTTGCCCGAAATTGGTAAGCCTTCTTGTCGCATTGCGCTCTTGGCGCCCGCACACTGGGCCCCTTGCGGAGATTGAGCATCCGGAATTGGATTCCCGTTGCATCTGCGTTATCCCCCATGAAGCCATCGAGCGCATCAATTTCCCGCACGATATGACCCTTCGCAAGGCCTCCTATCGCCGGATTGCAGGACATCTGCCCGATCGTATCCGCATTCTGCGTCAAAACCAGTGTTTGGCACCCCAGTCTGGCGGAAGCCAGTCCCGCCTCAATGCCAGCATGTCCGGCTCCCACGATCACCACATCGTAAAGTTTCGGATAAACAAAAGTCCCGCTCATAAAACTTCCATTAAAGCAGGCTGGACCAGAAAACAAAGCCTCCGCCTCTCCGGTGCCCCGGATTATGTTCCACGTAGAACATTATTCCCTTCCGAGAATACCAGTCTGTGCTCGAGGGAAGAGTTCTCTCAAAGAATAGCGCACTACTCTTCCTTCCAGGTTGCCAAGAATTAGCGGCAAATCTGCATTAAACTCCGCCATGCATTGTCGACAAGCGCCACAGGGACTCGCCGGCTCCTGAGATGCCGTCACAATCGCCATCGCTTCAAATTGTTGATGGCCATCTGCCACAGCCCGGCAAAGCGCCACTCTTTCCGCGCAAATCGTCAATCCGTAGCTCAGATTTTCCACATTACAGCCGCGATAGATCACCCCATTTACACCTAAAAGCGCGGCTCCCACATGAAATCCCGAATATGGGGCATACGCTTTTTTTTGCGCAGCCATCGCCTCGTCAATAAGACGCCGTTCCATTTCCAGATTCAAAAGCATTCCCTCCATGCGCAAGCTGTCCCGTTTTCTTTCGCGCCGCAAGCTCCGATGTATAGGTCATTCAATGTCCCATGCCTCTATTTCCAGTGAGCCCCACCAGTTCTCATGCGTGGAATCCACCCGCCTCCTTGCCTTATGGCGGCTTTACTGGTTTATTGATGGGGCATGAAAGCGAAAAGCCTCGAGGCGTCTCCCATGAAAGCCGTCATCGAAGAGCTTGATACTCTCCGGACCCATCTTCGTCAGGCGCTGGAGTCTTATGGCGAACGTCTGGATGGAGAAATCGCTCAAGTCCAGCAATCCATCCTTATTGAATCCGAGAATAAAAAAGTCGCCGTTTCGAGACTTCGAGATATGCGCGACATTCTTACGGTTCTACGCAAGTCCCAATTCAAACCAGAAAAAGGCAGGCGCAAAGACATTAAAAAAATCGACGCGCTGGTTGGCGACCTCACGCTGTTGATCGAAAACTGGTAGACTACCAGTTCCCGCGCTTTCCGAAAAATCCGTCCTTTTCAGAGATGATGCGCGGCTCTGGTTGCCAGCGTTCCCTGACCGTGCAACGCCTCCCGGGCTCCACATCCCTAATTCAAAAAGCCATGACTGATCCGAAACTTCACACATCCGTCCTTGGCGGAGGATGTTTCTGGTGCATGGAAGCCATCTACAAAGGGATGCCTGGCATCCACTCGGTGGTCGCTGGATATGCTGGAGGCTCCACCCATCACCCCTCCTACGAAGCGGTGTGCTCAGGATACACCGGCCATGCCGAAGTAGTCCAAATTACCTACCATCCGGAAAGGATTTCCTACCGGCAAATCATCGATTTATTCTGGAAAGCCCACAATCCGACAACGCTCAACCGCCAGGGAGCCGATAGAGGCACGCAGTATCGATCCATCATTCTCTACGATTCCGAAACACAAAAAACCGAGGCCGAAGCCTCCTTGTCCGCTGCCGCTCTCGATTTTAAGGATCCCATCCTCACCGAAATCAAACCCCTTGGCATATTTTGTCCCGCCGAAGAGTACCATCAGGATTTCTACGAAAAAAACCCCACTCATCCCTACACCGCCGCAGTCATCCAGCCGAAATTGGATACCCTCAAAAACCTCCACCTCATATAAATAGAAGGAAGACGCTGCATGTGCGGACCGCCGCTCCCGTGCCAGCTAAGCTGACTGTGTCTTTTCCGCCGTCCGCCTCTCTGTATTCCGTTAAAGTGTCGGCTTCCCTTGCGGGCGAAAGCTGGCATCGATGTACGTGTCCTTCTGAAGACTGAAAGCCTCCATAAATTTCTTTTCCCACGCAGGATTTGTCGATTTCACAGCGACAGCCTCTCGATCCTGATTCTCGACGACGATCAGCCAGCCATCGTAACGCTCACCGAATTTCGCAAAGGTATTATCCCATTTTAGAGTCACTTCCTCCGACTCATGCGTGACTTCTCGCTCGCCAGGCGCACTCAAGAGATGAAAAGGGAAATTTCCAACCTGGATGACCTTATAGACCTTCCTGTCCACGGCTGATCGCCCAAAAATCCAATAATATGCCTTTAGATCCCCGGCATCCTTATTCAGCTCCAGGCTGCGAATCCGAATCGTCAGGCTCACCCATTCCGTCTTGTCATCCCAATCTCCACCCTCGATACGGGTCTTTCGAGCTCGCAATGCGGTAATTTCCAATTTGGGCCGCTGGAGCGCGCTCATCAGGACACCTGGTTCGCCACGTAGCTCTGGCAATGCTCCAAAAACCAATCCGCACGCAGCCACCCAACCCAATCGTCCCAACACTGCCATTCTGCCCGAACTTCGTCCACGCCCGCCATTTTGCATCGCCTCCGTCATCACGGGATGTTTTTTAAACATGCTTTTCCGCACATGGCAATCCTGCGCTTCGATCCGTTGTCCGCCGGATTTCTCAGTTGCCAACCTCGAAAGCCTGAGGAAATATAGTCCGCTTGTGCGGATGTCGTTCTTCATCCAGCCAAACCCAACCGCTTATCGAAACCAGCATGACTGAATCTCCAGCCGACACCGAAATTAGCCCGGTGGATTACGCCAACGCGGGAATCAACGCTTCGCTGTCCAAGGAAGACAAGATGGATCTGCTGAAGGAAATGTACCGCATTCGCAGTTTCGAGCGGATTGCCCTCAAAAATTACAACGAGGGTAAAATGGCCGGTTTCCTTCATCTCTATATCGGCCAGGAATCCGTCGCCGTCGGCATGGCCTCCCTGATGGGAGAAAACGATCACATGATCACGGCTTACCGGGATCACGGCCATGCTCTTGCAGTCGGCATGGGCATGAATGAATGCATGGCCGAACTCTTTGGCAAGGCCACCGGCTGCTCAAAGGGAAAAGGCGGCTCCATGCATTTCTTCGCACCCGATAAAAATTACTGGGGTGGCCACGGCATTGTCGCCGGACAAACGCCACTTGGACTCGGGATTGCATTCGGACTGAAGTATCAGGAAAAGAAAGGCTGCTGCCTCGCCTTCCTCGGTGACGGTGCCGTCAATCAGGGTGTTTTCCACGAATCTCTGAATATTGCGGCTCTCTGGGACCTTCCCGTCATCTACGTCATCGAAAACAACCGCTACTCGATGGGCACAAGCCTCGCCCGCTCCTCCGCCTTTAAAAACTGCCTTGCCGAGCGGGCCGAAGGCTACGGCATCGTCTGGGACATCATTAATGGCGAAGATCTCTACGAGCTTCGCGCCAAGACCCAGATCGCCATGGATCGCGCCCACAACGAATGCCGGCCGACCATTCTGGAGGTCGACACCTACCGCTACTACGGCCACTCCGTTGCCGATGCCAAACACAAGGGCGGCTATCGCCCTGCTGAAGAAATCGACAAATACAAAACCTGCCACGACCCAATCCTCCTCTGGCAGAAACGCCTCATTGAAGAAGGCCTTCTTTCCGAAGACGAAGCACAGGCCATCGACAAGGAAACCCGCAAGGAAGCCGCAGCCGCAGCCGTCTTCGCCGAGGAAAGCCCCTATCCCACCGAAGACTGTCTGTTTGAAGACGTTTATTTCGAAGTCGACAACAACACCGAAGCCGGACGCACCGGGCGGCACTTCTTCAACGACTAACCGCATTTCGAATTCCGCATTTTAAAATTTCGCCTTCCCGAAACGCATGCCTGTCATCGAATACCGCGACGCCCTCAACCAAGCCTTCGCCGAAGAAATCGAGCGAGACCCCAATGTCTTCCTGATTGGTGAAGAAGTCGCCGAATACGACGGCGCTTACAAAGTCACCCGGGGCCTCTGGCAAAAATACGGCGACAAACGCCTCATCGACGCTCCCATCAGCGAAGCGGGCTTCATCGGCATGGCCGTCGGCGCCTCCATGATGGGTCTGCGCCCGGTCGTCGAGCTCATGTTCTGGAGCTTCTGCACCGTCGCCTACGATCAAATCCTCAACAACGCCGGCTGCGTCCGCTACATGAGCGGCGGCCTCATCAACTGCCCCCTCGTCATCCGCGGCCCTGCCAACGGCGGCACCGGCGTCGGTGCCACCCACTCGCATACCCCGGAAAGCTGGCTTGCCAATCAGCCCGGTCTCAAAGTCGTCAGCGCCGCCACCGCCTACGACGCCAAGGGTCTCATGAAAACCGCCATCCGCGACAACGATCCGGTCATGTTCATGGAAAATACCCTGCTTTACGGAGAAAAGCAGGAAGTCCCCGACGAGGAATACCTCATCCCTCTTGGAAAAGCGGATATCAAACGGGTGGGCACCGACATCACTTTCATCGGCCACGGACGGGCAGCTCTCGTTGCTCTCGAAGCCGCCGAACAGCTCGCGGCCGAGCGCGGCATCAATGCCGAAGTCATCGACCTCCGCTCCATCCGCCCACTCGACGAAGAAGCCATTCTCAATTCGGTCACAAAAACTCACCGCGTCGTTCTGGTCGACGAAAGCAAACCTTTCTGCGGCGTTTCCGCCCAGATTGCCACGATGATCCAGGAAAAACTCTTCGACGAACTCGACGCCCCCATCACCCGGGTTTGCACCCTCGACGCTCCAGCCATCTACAGTCCCGCCGTCGAGAAAAAACAACTTCCCACCGTCGAGCGCGTCATCGCCAAAGCCCTTGCGATCTGCTGAAACCATTCATTCGCATCTGGCCCGCGCAATTACCTTTAACTCTTAAAACTTAGAACGCCCCTTCCCATGCCTGTCATTAACATGCCCAAATTGAGCGACACCATGACCGAGGGCACCCTCGTCCGCTGGCTCAAAAAAGAAGGAGAAAGCATCGAATTGGGAGACATTCTTGCCGAAATCGAAACCGACAAGGCAACCATGGAAATGGAATCCTTCGACGAAGGCGTTCTCAAAAAGATCTACGCCACAGAAGGCAGCAAGGTTAAAATCGGAGAAAAACTCGCTCTCATTCTCGGCGAAGACGAAGCCTCCGCCAGCGCAACCCAACCCGAGACTCCCTCAACCCGATCCCCGGCCAAGGCGGAATCCTCCTCCGCTTCGAAAGACGTCCCTCAAGTTCCAATACCCTCCGGCGACCGTACCAAGGCGTCACCACTCGCCAAAAAAATCGCCGCCGAACGCGGCATCGATCTTCACGCACTCACCGGTTCCGGCCCCGGCGGACGCATCATCGCAAAAGATGTACCCGAAGCTGGCACTTCCACCCGGACAGCCAGCGCGCCCGCCGCACCAGCTCCAATCAAGCTCGAAACCACCGGCGGTGAAGAAACGCGCATCGAACTCTCCGGCATGCGCCGTGTCATCGCTGAGCGCCTGCTTGCCAGCAAAACGCAAATTCCACACTTCTACCTTTCCATCGAGGTGGATGCAGCCCCGCTCATGCGACTTCGCAAGGAAGTAAATGCCGCCAACGAAGCCGCCGAACTTCCAAAAGTCACCGTCAACGATTTCATCCTTCTGGCTGTCGCCCACGCCGCAGTCCAGAACCCAAAAATCAACTCCGCATGGGGAGGCGACCACGTCATGCAGTATGGCAGCATCAACCTTTCCGTTGCCATCGCCATCGAAGACGGCCTCGTCACCCCAGTCATCCGCAACGCACAATCCCTTTCGCTTCGCGAAATCAGCACGGCGGTCAAAGACCTCGCCGGCAAAGCCCGCAACAAAAAACTCAAGCCCGAAGACTACGCAGGCGGCACCATCACGATTTCCAACCTCGGCGCTTACGGTATTGAACAGTTCTACGCCATCGTCAACCCGCCTCAGGCAGCGATCCTGGCTGTTGGAACCATTGTCCAAAAGCCGGTCATCAATGCAAAAGGAGAAATCGTTGCCGGACAACGGATGAATATTTCCCTTAGCGGCGACCATCGCGTCGTCGATGGTGCCGTCGGAGCCGAATTCATGTCCTCCCTCCGCAAACTCGTCGAAAATCCGACGCTTATGCTGTTCTAGCCGTTTTTCGCTGCTTGCTTCAAAGGCTCACATCCTCCATTCGGAGTGCTTCGCCTTCATTTACACGCTGACCACAGCCGAGTATTGCCACGCCGAAGACGAGTGGTCCAAGACGACCGAGAAACATCAGCGCGATGACAACGCTTTGAGCTGGCTCGGATACCTGAAAAGTAAAAGCCGCGGTGTCTCCAATCCCGCGACCCAGCCGCGACCCGAACGCAAAAACCGACGGGGTGCCGTCAAAGACTGTGATCTCATGATTTCGTTTTCTATGACCGCCGTCATCGAAACGCCTTTCGCGATGGCTGGCCCAGTTTGGGGAAATCACGCGTCGGCATTCCACCAACAAATGACCGCCCTTCCAAATGCCTGCGAGGTTAGCTGTCGGGCTAGGTCTTGAAAGTGACCTCGCACGCTGTTACCAGCAAGCGTTTGCCCCGGCCCAATTTTGTTGGGCGTTTGGTTCCCCCGCGCCAGGTCTCCCCAGCTTCGGCTGCGTATGGGGGAACCATAACATTTTCCAGCTATTCAAGCCCAAATCAGACGCTCCACACCTCCCTCTCGACCTTCCTAACCCGCTTTCGAGATACCTTTGGGCTGCTTAAACGCAGAGCCATACTCTCCCCACAGTCTTTCCAGTAAAAATAGCCGCTCCCTCTCTTGTAAATCCAACGAATCCCGGTAATCCTGTCTTCACTCATGGCTAGCTACGACCTTATCGTCATTGGCGCCGGACCTGCGGGATACGTAGGAGCCATCCGTGCCGCCCAACTTGGAAAAAAAGTCGCCGTTGTCGATTTCGAACGCGGTGGCGGCACTTGTAACAACTGGGGTTGCATCCCGACCAAAGCCCTCCTTAAGAATGCGGAGCTTTACCACGACATGAAGCACCGCGCCGCGGAATTTGGCTTCAAGATCGAGGGGCTCGACTTCGATTGGGAAAAAATCATCAAACGCTCCCGCACCGTCTCCGAGAAGGGATCCGCCGGGCTCGATTTTCTTTTCAAAAAAAATAAAATCGACTTTATCCGCGGCACCGCTTCGCTGGAAAAAGTCGGAGAGGTCAAAGTCACCTTGGCCGACGGCAAGGAGGAATCCCATACCTCAAAGAATATCCTCATCGCCACAGGCTGCGTCTCGCGGCCAATGCCCGGATTTCCTTTTAACGGAAAGACCGTTATTGGTTCGAAAGAAGCCCTCACCCTGCCGGCCCAGCCCAAATCCGTCATTGTCATCGGCGCGGGTGCGATCGGGGTGGAATTTGCCTATTTCTGGAACGCCTTTGGCACCAAGGTCACTGTTGTCGAAATGCTCCCCAACATCCTTCCCGTTGAGGATACGGAAGTTTCGCAAGCGCTTGAAAAGACCCTTTCCAAGCAAGGGATCTCCATTCTGACCAATCACAAGACGACAAAGACGGAGGCCACCGACAAGGGTGTAAAAATCACCGTCGCCGACGCAAAAGGCAAAGAAACCACCCTTGAAGCCGATTTTGCCCTCGTCGCCATCGGCGTTGCCCCCGTGCTGCCCGGAGGCTCACTTAAAATCGCTCTTACCGACCGTGGCTACATCCAGACCAGTGACACCTACGAAACCTCCCTCAAGGGCGTCTACGCCGCTGGCGACATCATCGGCCCGCCCTGGCTGGCCCATGTTGCAAGCTACGAAGCCATCCAGGCTGTCGAAGGAATGTTCGTCAAGGGTCACAAGCCTAAGAAAGTCACCCTCTTCCCCGGCTGCACCTATTGCCATCCCCAAGTCGCCAGCATTGGCCTCACCGAACGTGCCGCCAAGGAAAAGGGCCTCGCCTACAAGATCGGTAAATTCGCTTTTATGGCCAGTGGCAAAGCCCGCGCCATCGGCGAACTGGATGGTTTCGTCAAGCTCATCGTCGGCGAAAAACACGGCGAAATCCTCGGTGCCCACATTATTGGCGCGGACGCGACGGAGATGATCGCCGAGCTCGGGCTCGCCATTAACAACGAACTTACCCTCGACGAGATTCACGCCACGATCCACGCGCACCCGACACTCAGTGAAGCCATCCACGAAGCTGCGCTCAGCGCCGAGGGACACGCGATTCATTCGTAGGGCGTCCCTTTCGGAAATTCCCTTAAAAACGGAGGCTGGAAACCCAGTCTCCGTTTTTTGTTTGTTCCTTTCGCTTTTTTCGAAATTCTCGCAGGCACAGGTGAAATCACATTTCCTGCGCTCCTGCTTTTGGGATTCCCCGGACCTTGCCGCTTTTCGCGGAGCCCGGATCGCCACCGTTCTGATCCTCTCCATTCTCCTCGCCGGCGTCTGCTGGTTCACACTCGCCGGATCGCTTTCGAATATGGACGCCATTTGGCGCTACCGTTCTGTTTTCTGGAAGGGCTGGGTGCTTACCATTTTCATCTCTCTGGCCTCCCTGATCTGTAGCTCGTTACTGGCGCTCCTCATTACCGCCGCTCGCGAATCTCGCTTTCTCCCGCTGCGCATGCTCTCCCTCATCTATGTGGAAATCATCCGCGGTTCGCCTCTTCTGGTACTCATCCTCTTCGGATGGTATGTCGTCGCCGCACAACTCCATCTGGACAATCGTCTTATTGTTGGCACGCTCATTCTCTCTGGATTCAGTGCTGCCTATCTCGCGGAAATGATCCGGTCCGGACTCGAAAGCATTGCCGCCACTCAACTGGAATCCGCAAAATCCATCGGGCTCACTCGATTCCAGACCTCCCGTCTCGTCATCTTCCCTCAGGTCTTCCGGCAACTTCTTCCGCCTCTCACCGGCCAGTTCGCATCTCTTATCAAAGACTCTTCGCTTCTCTCCGTCATCAGTCTATCCGAGTTTTCCTTTGCCGCTGGCCAGGTTAATTCCGCGACTTTCAGCACCTTCGAATCCTTCTTTATCCTGGGCATCGGGTATCTCGTTCTCACGCTCCCGATTTTTTATTTCTCGCGGCTCCTTGAACATCGGTTTCGGTATGAAACTTGAATTCCTCACGCTTTCCCGGCGTTTCGGCGAACACTCCGTCATTGACCAACTCGATCACGCTTTCGCTTTTCCGCATGTGCTTTCCTTTATCGGACCGTCCGGAGGGGGGAAATCCACCCTTTTACGCCTCATTGCAGGCCTGATTCCTCCGACTGAAGGGTCCATTCTTGTCGATTCCACCCCTCTTCCCGTCACGGAAACCGCT
>Ga0351859_1002_pt1 | contig 72266 bp, 63 predicted proteins | sample BONcelFGM3001D11_FD_206789 | JGI IMG/M metagenome (GOLD analysis project Ga0351859, IMG submission 206789) | Enriched cells from coal bed in the Powder River Basin, Montana, United States - BONCAT cells FGM rep2 HSBNCT.FGM.300.1.D11 ... | reverse complement strand
GGGGTATCCTTCCGATCCGTGCGCGGGTCAGCGAAGCTGGTGAATGAAGAATCCAAATTTTTCCAGCCGTTTTTTTACCGTATTCAGGTATTTGGCTGGGATAAGAACATGGTAATCCTCCGCTTTCATAATGAGTTTTTGCAATATCTCGTCCTGAGCCATCAAGGTGATCAGCTCTGTCTGGTTTTTAAGCTGAAACACAACCAGATCAGGCTTGGGAATGAGTGGCTCAACTTTATTCAAAACATCTTTCAGAAAATCTTCCCAGATCGAAGGCGGTTTTTCAGCGATTTTATTTCTGAACAGACTGATTTTCTTTTCAATATCTGTTTGTGTTTTACAGTCTTTCAGAAACGAATCATATGTCACCTTATAACTGCTCTCGGTGATTCTGTCTGAAAACTGCCATAGAATCATGTCTTTGATTCGATCCGGACCATCCAGATGGATCAACAGCCGTTTTTCATCAAGCACGATAAGGGCATTCTCTTTTTCCACTGTGACGGCATAGGTCTCAGACAGGCCCATGACATATGCGCCAAGCGGTGTCAGACGGATGTATCGAAGGCCGTCAAAAACAGAGAGGTAATCTATTGATTTTTTCTGAATGGCGTCATTTCGGGGATAATTGTAAGCGATATCCACCACACCAAACGCCGCCAGCAGAAACATGAATCCTTTAAAAAATGGCAGAACAATCGCTTCCTGATAAATCGACGGGGAAATATTGGCGGTCCGGAAGCTGTAATACCGGTTGATTTTATCCAGTTTGATATCAACCGACAGATAGGCGTCGGCAAGCGACTGGTCCACAATATTCAGATCAATATCCCGATACCGGCAATAGTTGATCAGACTGTGAATGGAATACCACATGCCTGGAGACAACTTTTCCACAATGCCGAAAAGGGCTTCACGGACAGGCCGCTCACTTTTCAGAATCCGGTCTTCATAGTATTGGCTATACAGGTTGTGTAACCCTTTGAGATGAAATAGAAGCCAGTACAACCGATAATTGCTTTTGGAAAAATTATCGGAAAAAAAATAATGAAATATCTGTCGCAAAAATTCCAGGGGATTCTGATGCTCCCTGATGGGTTGATTTTTCAGAAAATCAATGATCAGACCGGTTTTCAAAAATTCTGTTTCAGCGATTGGCGTGGTATAAAACTCCTGAATACCACAAAAGGCGGCCATATCCCTGAGTGAATTTTTCAGTAATTTAATTCTATTTTTATGATACTTCAGATTTCCCTGGGTGACATAGGTATGGATGAGATGGATTTGGCCCAGTATTTGATCCCGGTCCTCATATACAAACTCGGTTTTTTCAACCGCATTCTGGCCGGTCAGCGTGTATCCCTCTGGAGGGGATAAGTATTGTTTCAGGTTTTTTCGAATGAGGTCCGGCAGAAATAGCTTAAGGCCCAAGGATTGTAATAGAAAAGATTGATACCCGTGATATTCGTTTTTAACCGGAATGATGACATAAGCGGAATTCAAGGATTCAACGGATATGGTTTTTCCATAATGCATTTCTTCGGTAACCATGATGATTGGTGGGGCGAGCGGTTCGGTAAAGGAATGGGCAGAATGCTCTCCTTTTTCCCACGTCAGACGGCTCAACACCTGAATGACGCCCTGGGGAAGGGTGGACAATAATTGATCAAACCGGTCTTTTTCCGAAAACGTCTGAGCCATGGCCCAGATCAGTTGTCTTTTTTTAAGTTTGTTGATGGAAAACGACCCTTTTATCTGAAATTCGATATCCTGAAACAGGGATTCCAGATAGCGGCTGAAAATGAGTTTAAGCTTGTCTGTCGAATAGACTTCGGCAATGACGGATTCTAACGGTGACAGATTATCGGGAATAATGACCGCTTTTTTTTGATCCTGTGCAAATAACGGTTGTTGTACCCGGAAGGCAGCCGGTACGGATACGGGATGAATATCGGATGATTGCATCTGATCCGCATATTTCAGAAGTTGCTTGCGTATTTTCTTTGCCAGAGGGGATTTTTGACGGGAGAGGATGCTGGCGACTTTTTCACGAATTTCAGGGACCGGATGACGGCCGGCCTCCTCAAAAAATTCCAGCGCAATTTTGCTGCCAGGCGCGATCATACCGACACAAACAATGATATTGAAATAAAACTGCCAGGCAACCGGATTGTTCCGGTGTTCCAAAAGATAGGGCAGAATGGGGTCTCCGGTCTGAATACAGGCAGTCATTGTCAGTTGGCGAACCGTTTGTGCCAAGGGGTGGTTGGTTCGGTAATTCAGATTCAGCACCAGAAGCCGGTACATGGCATCCTTGTCAAATGTCGGCTGATGTTCCACAATCGGCATGGATTCAGCATATCGGTACAACACGGTCAGCCGCAGTTGAAGCGGCCCCTTCTCTGACAGCGCATAAAGAAATCGGGAATAATGCCAGGAAGCGATCTCCTGACGATTGGCAAAAGACTGATATACCGTTTCCGAACAACTGGTGCATATGATGCCATCCGGGGTTTTACAGGACAGGTCCTGAATGCGTTTTGCACATATGCCACAGATACCGCCAGTCTTGGACCACGTGTCGGCCTTATCCAGAATATGGATATGTTTCTGAAACAATACAGTTGCTTCCTGGTAGTTTTTGGGTGTCATGTTCAGGCCCCCAGCACAAATTCGACATCGGTTTCATCCAGGGATTTGATGGAGGCCCCATCGCTTGAAATCAGTTGGTCAAAAAGCTCACTTTTCTGCTCCTGAAGTTTCAGGATTTTCTCTTCAATGGTGCCGCGCGTGATCAGTTTATACGCAAAAACGGTTTTGTCCTGTCCGATGCGGTGGGTCCGGTCAATGGCCTGGTTTTCGGCTGCCCGGTTCCACCAGGGGTCAAAGATAAAAATATAATCGGCAGCGGTCAGATTCAGTCCGATGCCACCGGTTTTGAGGGTCAGTAGAAAAACCTTGCAGGATTCATCCTCCTGAAACCGTTCCACCAGTTGTTTGCGGTCCCGGGTTGCACCCGTCATCAGCAGATAGTCAACCCCAGCTTTTTCCAGATCTTCCGCGATGCAGTCCAGTGCATTCAGAAAGTTGGCAAAAACCAGGGCCTTGTGGTTATTGGCGATCAAGTCCAGAAGCTGTTCCACCAGGACCTCCCGTTTGGGTGAAATGATGCCATTTTCACTTTTGGACTCGGGGATGCTGGCGATCTGGCGCAGTTCACTGATGGCCTGAAGAATGAAAAACTGGGATTTTTTGATGCCATTCTGGGCGATCTCCGCTTTTACGGTCTCATGGTAAAACCTTCGGCGCTGCTCGTAAAAAATCTTCTGTTCATCGCTCATGTCCACATAGATGGTCTGTTCCACCTTCTCGGGCAGCTCTTTCAGCACATCTTTTTTCAACCGTCTGAGAATGAAAGGGTATATTTTTTTCTTTAATTCATACAGGGCGTCCCTGTCGTTATTTTTCTGAATGGGGGTTGCATAGTTGCGGTTGAACTCATCCGGCGAGCCGAACATGGACGGATTGAGAAACCGGAAAAGTGAATACAGTTCGGTCAGATTATTCTCGATGGGTGTACCGCTCAGGGCCAGGCGATGTTCGGCATTCAGAAGCATGACGGCACGGGAAATCTGGGAGTTCAGATTCTTGATATTCTGGGATTCATCCAGAATGACATAATAAAATGACTCTTTCTGAAATGCCTCGATATCGTTCCGGATCATGGCATAGGTGGTGATGATCAGGTTTTTCCCATCAAAAGCGGTCATGTCCCGGTTGATACCATGATGTACGGCATAGGTGATGTCCGGTTTGAATTTCAAAATTTCATTTTCCCAGTTGAAAAGCAGGCTCTTCGGAACGACCACAAGCGATGGTTTTTTCTGTTCGGGGTAAATACTTGCCAGAAGTGCGATGGCCTGCAGGGTTTTGCCAAGGCCCATGTCATCGGCCAGGCATCCGCCCAGGCTGTGTTGATGGAGATAGCTGGCCCATTTGAATCCCTGCTTCTGATAGCCTCTTAAATCCGCTTTCAATTCCGGATAATTGCATGGGGACTCGGCCAGTTTGTTAAACCCCAGAAATATTTCCCGGGACTGTTTGAAGGCGCTTTCGGCAATTTTTTCATCGATGAGTTCCTCGACAATCGGCAGATCGAAAAAGGAAATCTTGATATGGTTTTTCTGTTTTTTAAAGAGGCGCGTCAACCGATCCATGTAATTCTGGTTGACAATGGCATGGGTTCCGTCGCTTAAGGTAATATAGGCATTTTTTTTATACTGGTTAAGCGCATCGAACAGGGGCATGGTGAAGCCTTCTATCTCCAGGCTGGCATCTCCTTCCAGAAAGTCGATGCCGTGAGACAGAGACAGGGACAGTTTGGGAATGCTGGTTCTGATTTTATAGATTTTGAGTTTTTCGGCCCCCAGAATGGTATACCGTGCAATGATATTGGGCAATTCTGCATAGATAAACACGCTGGCCAGGGATTCTTCGATAATGAACAGATTGTCGTCCATAAAAAACCCGGGGCCTTCCTTCATGCCCCGTTTGTGTTTTTTCAGCAGCTTTTCAATTTCTGAAAAGACAAAAGCGACATCATCGTGTTGAACATCGGATACAACGATCTTTTTTTCCAGATCATTTATCGACGCCACCCGTGTAATATCATATGATTCCAGAAAATCCGGATCGAATCCGGACAACGATGTGGAGACCCTCAGGTAAAGGGCGTTGTTGGGGTCGATTTTTTCGATCACCAGGGTGGGTCTGGTGTGCTTGGGTTCTCCGGTGGTGATCGTGTAGTCATGGTGTTTGACGGAAATATTGCTGAAATACGAAAAAAGAAGGGAAAGATATCTTTCCAGGCTGCCCGGAAGCAGAATGGTCTGAAAGAAATTCAGAACCCGATAGTTCTCACTTAAGGGTTGAACCGGATAAATGACGCCATCGGCAACGACATGGCTTTCATTCAGCATCAGGATATTTTCGAAACGGTTTCCTTCATGCGAGAGGATGATTCGTGTGTTAAGCATTCCATTCCGGTTTTCCTCGATGATGACGCGAATCCGACCTTCCGAATCGGAAAACCGAATGGGGGTGAAGTGATCATCCACAAAATTGTCACAGTGCCGCAGGGGCCATAACAGATAATCACTATCGTTCAGATAAACCTTGCCTGACGGTTTTTTCCAGTCAATCCGAAAGCTGTTCTGGCTTCTGATGGCATCAATGGATTTCAACACCTCCCGGGTAGGACCGGTATAATATTGGTGGCCGGGATGGATGTCCTGCCCCTTTCCATCGACCACGCGAAGGAACGCACCGCTGGTGTCAAAATTAAGCTGAAAAAAGACAGTCTGGGCAGTTTTTTGACCGGTGATCAGGGATTTGCTGCGTTTCAGTTTTTCAAAAATATCGGTTGTTGTTTCTATCATCTAATTCCCATGGGATTGTGATGTTCAGGAATGGAAAACCGGACCAAACAAAATGGTTTTCAATGCGTCATAAATCCGATTCCCGGTATATGATTCGACACTTATATTTACCGGACCGGTTATCCTTTTCACGAATTACTACCACGGTTACGGTCAGACTGAAATTGTCGATAACCCCTTTGGATCGGATGCGGTAAATGTCGCTTGAAACCGTGATATGGGATGACGGAATAACCGCATTGGACAGCCCGGGTGTTCGTTTATACCACATGGGGTTGGAAAGGTCATTGACAAATCCGGATTGGGACTTCTGGCTTCTGTATTCGATCATTTCCTGGGCCAGATGGGATTTTTCCGGCGGCAGAAGGGCTGACAGAACCGGAAGATCAGCCGTATTGATATTGATTCTGCCAAACCGTCCGGGAAAAAGAGACTCCGGGCCGGCTGTGACATATCGGGCAAGACCCGGAGTTTTGTCTGTTCCATCAAACAGTTGGCGGGTCACACCTTTGATCAGCAGCAATTCCGAAACATGATCCACGGGACGGTTTTTACAGGGATAGGGCGGAATCCGTTTCTGATAATAATCAGACTCTGCACCGGAAAACCCGGTCACCGCATCGTCATCATCAAAATCCATCCAGTCTTTCAGTGCGTTCAGGATCATGTCGGAATCGGCGTCCAGGTTCAGCGCTGTTGATATGTCGTCTATCAATCGCTGCCAGATTTGATGCTGAAATTCATTGAACTGTTTGCCGTTTGGCGGGGTGGTGAGTGCATTGATCTGAATTTTTCCCTGTTCATCAATGATTGTCAGGCCCAGGTTACCGTCATCAAACGGCAAATCGGCCAGAAGCAGGTTCAGCCGATCCGGATTGGCCCAGTCTTCCTGAATCGAATCAATTTCAGAAGCGGTCTTGTCCTGAATCAGGATGGCCATGCCTGCCTGAATGCCGGTCTCGGTCATATTCAAAAGCATTATTCGCTTGTCCGAAGCACCCGATGCTTCTGCAACCGTCCGGGCCTGGCGGTTGAGTGCAAACGTCAGAGACAGAAGCAGGGTAATTACGGTCAGTGTCATAAGAAGGATCACGCCGGTCTGATTGCAAAGAAGGGGTCGGTTATGCATGCATGCCATCCGGTCGCTGCAGATCACTTTTTAATATCGGCCCGGCCTTGGCGGGTTTTGGGTGAACCGGAAGCCGGACCAGAGTGGTTCCGACAACGCGTATGGTAGCGTCTCCCAAAACCAGACGAATGCCGATGGCAGTCGGCATCATCCCGTCAAATTCTTTGGAATCCGGACGCCAGTTATCATGCGCCTGGCCCGTTGAATCATAAAATGTCCATTTCAGTGTCTGGACAGATTCGCACAGAACCGGATCATCTTGTGAAGGTTCACCCGTCGAATATGGATAGGGTTGCTGCAAACGTCGCAATGTCTGTCCGGTTTTGGCATTGGCATCCAGATAATAATCGATACCCACCATGCCCTTTGCCTGTTGAGGCATCAGGGGAATGACGGCAGAAGACATGAAGTGAAGAACAAATGAATCCCGGTGGATATCCGGTTTGGCCTCGAAAACCAGTTGAAACGGATCCCGCTTTTCTATCGGTGAATTGTCAGACTGTGATAACGGCGCCTGACGAATCACCATGGATTGAATATCGGCCGATATCCGGTTCAGGCTTGACATCATCTGCTCATGGTAGCGAATCCTATCACGGCTGTTGATATTTGCGCTGGATATGGATCGATAGGATCCATAAACAGAAAGCAGGATGACTCCCATCATGGCAATGGATATCAGGATCTCCATGAGCGTGAAACCGTCAGACGGACGGTTGGAAAAATGTGATCTGCAATTTGTGTGAGCAAACATGATGTATTTGGTCCCGGATTGGGGATGAGCCCAATAAAACCGGATTCAGGCGTTCGCCAGAATGGCACAGAATCCGTTTACCAAAAGCACGTTTTATAACCGCTGAGCGTCTATATAATCAGAAAAAATGGAATCAGACAAACATTTTTATTGCACTTCCTGTGATATGTTTTATAGTGCAAAAAAAAATCAATTCGCCATGTCGATTTCTCTATATAACCCTTTTAAACAACAAGGAAAACCTGGAATGCCGGACTCGATATCAGCCCATGAGGAATCCATAGAGACTAACGAGGAATTAGAACCTCCCAGCCAACCCTGTTTTCCTGCTTTCAACGCCTGCCTGTTTATTCGTTATTCACTTATTTGTATTTCACGTTTTGCCGCCTGTCGCCAATTATCACGTATTTAAACCACATCTGTCCCGGGTTGTGATTGTCTCGTTTTTAAACGCCGACCAATCAGAAACGTCACTAACGTTTTCTATCCCGTTAAAATGACAAAAAGGAATTTCCTTATGAAAATTGCCGTATTGCATGGCAGTATGACAGATCTGGCGCCGCTTGACGAACAGGACGGGCTTATTCAGGTGGAAGCAGTCTGTAGGGCGTTGTCAGACCTGGGCCATGAACCTGTTCAGATGAATTTTTCGCTGGATGTTCAGAAATCGATTCATGATTTCAGGCGAATTCAACCGGATATCGTGTTCAATCTGGTCGAGACAATCGACGGGCAGGGCAGGTTGATCCATCTGCCGCCCAGCGTCATGGAATCCATGTCCCTTGCCTATACGGGGGCCTCAACAGACGCCATGTTTACCACATCCAACAAGGTTATCGCGAAAAAAATGCTGATGGGGGCTGGAATTCCAACGCCCGCTTTTGTGACGGTCGATACATTCAGCCGGAAATACAACTTGGAGGCCATTCCCTGTATCATCAAGTCGGTGTGGGAACATGGTTCGGTCGGGCTTGATGGAGACTGCGTGGTATTTATAAACACTGCGGATCAACTGAATCAAAAAATGGATGCGCTGAGAAATCGTCTGGGTGGCGAATGCTTTGCAGAATCCTACATTGATGGACGGGAATTCAATCTTTCCCTGATTTCGGAAAACGGGAACGGTTCGGTCCAGATTCTGCCCCCGGCTGAAATCCGGTTTGTCGATTATCCAGAAGAAAAGCGCCAAATTGTTGATTATCAGGCCAAATGGAATGATGATTCATTTGAATACCACCATACGGTCCGATCATTCCGGTTTGAGGACTCCGACCGCCTTCTGTTGGGTAAAATGAAAAACATCGCACGGGAATGCTGGAAGCTGTTTGGATTACGGGGATATGCCCGCGTGGATTTCAGAGTCGATTCCGATGGACATCCATGGGTGCTTGAGGTCAATGCCAATCCCTGCATTTCTCCGGACAGTGGTTTTGTTGCGGCCGCAGACAGGGCTGGCTTTACCTTTACTCATATCGTGGAACGAATCATTGATGGCCCCTTTTATACGCACCAGATGATATCCGTAAAAAAGTCGAATGAAGAAAGCTGGAAAATTGCCGTCAACCAATAGACCTGCAGCAAGTCTGTCGTTTAGAAGCACGGTTATGGATGATGATCTGATTCAGGTTCGATCCATTGTGGAATCCTGTGGATTGTTCTATTCAGTCGAAATTGATGTTGCCGTGGAACTGGTTCAGGAATATCTGACAAAAGGGACAGACAGCGGATACCGTTTTCTGTTTGCCAGTCAGGCGGATGAGGCAATTGGATACACGTGTTATGGTTTGATACCCATGACTGTCGCACGTTATGACCTGTACTGGATCGCGGTTCAGAAAAGCTATCAGGATCAGGGGATCGGCAGGCAGTTGCTCGAAGAGACCGAACGGCGCATCCATCAATTGAAAGGAGAGCGGATTTATGTTGAGACGTCCTCCCGAAAGCCCTATGATGCAACCCATCTGTTTTATCAATCACGCGGTTATTCAAAAGAAGCAGTACTTCCGGATTATTATGCTCCCGGAGATAACAAGGTGATTTACATGAAACATGTCGGTCAATAAAATCCATGAACATATTTCAGCTCTGAAAGGTAATCGGCTATTCCCATCGTGAAAGTTGAGTTCTTGACGAAACAAAGGTTATAGAGCATAAAGAAAATGTGCAGGGTAATATCGCGGGCCAACCGATTATGGAGGTGGTCAAATCAGCGAACGATGTTTGCTCCTGGACGGGCCACAGAACGCTGATGGGATGATGTAAAAACACATGATTCAGGGAGGTTTGAAATACCGCATTCTGTAATGCAGTGAAAAAACAATCTTTTACAACCCAAGGGAGGATTCATCATGGCAGCCAATGCGTGGCAGACTGACAGATGGCCAGAAGGTGTTGCACGAGAGGTCTTGGGATATGAAAAGCCGGTTTATTCCTTTCTGGAAGAATCCGCCAAAAAGTATCCTGACCAGGTTTACACAATTTTCAATGATGGTACACGAACCTATGCCCAGGTCAATGATGTGGCGAACCGGGTTGCAAACTTTCTGATATCATTGGGCATCAAAAAAGGAGATCGTGTCGCCATTTTCCTGCCCAACATTCCGCATTATCCGCCCATTTATTTTGGCATTCTCAAGGCCGGGGCCGTTTGTGTCACCTGTAATCCGGTTTACACGGCGGGCGAGCTCAACTACCAGTTGAAGGACTCCGGTGCACGAGCTGTTTTTGTCATGGATCACCCCCATCTGTATCCGGTTGCCGTCAAAGCCATAGCGGGCTCCGATGTCAAGACGGTTGTCATCTGCAACGTCAAGTCCTATCTGCCTGCGCTCAAGGGATTTCTGGGTGGATTGCTTGGCAAAATTCCCAAGGCTGACAGCCATGCGCCAGGTCATGTATTTTTTGATCAGGTAATTGCCGGTGCCCAATCCAGCCCCCCAAAAGTGGATATCGATCCAAAAAACGATCTGGCCCTGATTATTTACACGGGCGGAACGACCGGCGTTCCCAAAGGCGCTGCCCTGACGCATTCCAATTTTGTATTTGATATCATGGCCACGTTTGAATGGATGAGAATTCCGCATGAAAAGGGTCAACTGCCTGAAAAACTGCGACATGGCGGATTCCACTGCTATTTGGGTGTTCTGCCCTGGTATCACAGTTTTGGTTTAACGCTTTGTCTTCTGGGGGCCTGCGCCAGCGGCAGCAAACTGGTCTGCATTCCGGACCCACGGGCCGGGAATCCCCCATTTACCGAAGTGCTGAAGGCGGTCCAAAAATACAGAACCACCTTGATGATCGCGGTCCCGACCATTTTTATTGCATTCATGAACCATCCCCAGTTGGATCAGTATGATCTCAGCTCCATTCTGTGTTGCGGCTCGGGTGGCGCCCCCCTTCCACCGGAAGTGGCCAAAAAATTTGAAGCCAAAACCGGCTGTATCATATTTGAAGGCTATGGACTAAGCGAAACGGCACCGGTGGCATCCTTGAATCCGACCAGTACAGAAGGCCGTAAATTCGGTTCGGTCGGCTTTCCGCTTTCCAATACGGACATCAAAATTGTGGATACCGAAACCGGACTGATCGAGATGCCGAAAGGCGAGGACGGTGAGATTGCCATAGGCGGACCCCAGGTCATGACCGGTTATTGGAACAAACCCGCGGAAAATGAGGCGGTTTTCCGGGAAATTGATGGCAGGCGCTATTTTCTGACCGGGGATGTCGGTCATATCGATTCGGATGGTTATATTATCATTACTGACCGAAAAAAGGATTTGATTCTGGTGGGTGGATTCAACTGCTATCCCCGTGAGGTGGAGGAAGTTCTGTATGCCCATCCCAAGGTCGCCAATGCGGCTGTTGTCGGTGTGCCGGATGCCAAAAGCGGTGAATCGGTCAAGGCGTTTGTTCAGCTCATTCCCGGGACCACCACCACCGAAGCGGAATTGCTTGATTTCTGTAAAGAAAGACTGGCCGGATACAAACGGCCCAGAAGCATCGAATTCCGGGAAGTATTACCGACATCTCCGGTGGGAAAGGTACTGCGGCGGGTATTGCGGGACGAAGAACACAAAAAAGTCTGACCGAAAAAATGATGCTCGCTGGTCAGGAGGCAGGTTGCGGGAGGCTGATACCTTCAGCCTTTATAATTTTTTAATTCTTGACACGATAACCGGAAAGAATGTAACAACATCAAAAAATATGATCGGGAGCTTGGACACACCAGGCTGAGAGGGGCTCTGCTTTATATCGTGAGCCCGACCGTTGAACCTGATCCGGATAATGCCGGTGGAGGAAAACATGGGGTTTCAAGCCATCTCCTTTGCCGGAGATGGCTTTTTTTATTTTCAATCACAAGGAGAGCGTTCTGATGAAAATCATGGTGATGGGCCTCATGAGTCTCATGCTGATCTGCGGCATTGCGTCTGGTCAGAATCCGGCTACGGAGCTGACCGTCATGACGCATGACAGTTTCAGTGTCAGCAAGGACGTGCTGGCACGTTTTGAACAGGAGAACAGGGTAAAAATCCGATTTATAAAAGCGGGTGACGCGGGTTCAGCCCTGAATCAGGCCATTTTGTCAAAGGGCAATCCCCTGGCAGATGTATTTTATGGCGTTGACAACACCTTTATGAGCCGGGCTCTGAAAGCGGAGATATTTTTACCATATCAGTCCCCGAATCTTATTCATATCGGGCCAACATTGAAACTGGATACAGGGTATCGGCTGTCACCGGTGGATTATGGGGATGTTTGTCTGAATTATGATAAAAAATGGTTTGCATCCAGAAACCTTCAGCCGCCTGGAAGTCTCGAGGATCTGATTCGGCCCGAATATACGGCGTTGACCGTAGTGGAAAGCCCGGCCACATCCTCTCCGGGGCTGGCATTTTTACTTACGACCATCGGACATTTTGGAGAAAACGGATTTCTGGATTACTGGAAAAAACTGAAACAGAACCAGGTTTTGATAGTGAATGGATGGAAAGAGGCCTACTGGGGCAATTTTACCGTGGCATCCAAAGGCAACCGACCGATTGTGGTCAGCTATGCCAGCAGCCCGCCGGCAGAAGTTCATTTTTCCAAATCACCTCTGATCGAAGCGCCATCGGCTGCCGTAACGGCAAAGGGAACCTGTTTTCGCCAGATCGAATTTGCCGGCATTTTGAAAGGCACCCGGCATCAGAAAATGGCGGAAAAGCTGATCGACTTTTTTCTGGATAAACCCTTTCAGGAAGATATTCCGCTTCAGATGTTCATGTTTCCTGCCAATTCAACTGCGCAGCTTCCGGATGTGTTTGTGAATCATGCCAAAACCGCAGTTGAACCGGTTGGCCTGGATAGCGACCGGATTGAATCGCAGCGTGAAAAATGGCTTGAATCCTGGGCAGATGCGGTTCTGCGGTGATAAACGGTCGGCAAAATACCCCGTTGATCTGGATTGTCATCCCCCTGGTTTTTCTGGCAATATTTTATGGCTACCCCATGGCGGCCATCCTGAAAATCAGTTTTCAAATGGATGCAACCGGGGGACTGGATCGGATTTTTCATGTCCTGTCTTCACGGATGTTTGGATATGCCCTTGGATTCAGTCTGTTTCAGGCTGTGCTGTCAACGCTATTGACCCTGGGGTTTGCCCTGCCCGGCGTCATCATTTATCTGCTGGTTGATTTCCCGGGTAAAAAATGGATTCAACTGATTTCATCCTTGCCGTTTGTGCTGCCGACAGTGGTGGTTGCCTCGGCATTCCGGGCGTTATGGGGCAGTCAGGGAATTGGTAACAGCCTTGCCGTTGATTTGATGGGTTTTCAGTCTGGCCCATTTGATCTGGATTATGGACTGCCCGCTGTGATGATGGCCCACGTGTTTTATAATGTGTCTGTGGTGTTTAAAATGGTTGGCGGATTTGGCATGGGCCTGGATCGATCTCAAATCGACAGTGCACGGACCCTGGGCGCGTCCTGGATGACCGTTGTTTTTCAGATTCTCCTACCCCTGTTGAAACCGGCCATTACTGCCGCATCCCTTCTGGTGTTCGTTTTCTGCTTCAGCAGTTTTGGCGTAGTCCTGATTTTGGGTGGACCAGGCTTCAGCACCCTGGAAATCGAAATTTACCGGCAGACCATTCACTTTTTTAACCTGCCAGCCGCAGCCATTCTGTCATTGGTTCAGATTTTGTTTATGGGAATGGCGTTTCTGATATATCTGAGACTTCAGAAACGGCATCAGACACGTATATTCAGCGCCTGTGAAACAGGCCTGTCCATACCGATTCGAGGCAGGGTGGCGCGGTGGGGGATTTTGGCTTTTCAATCCATATGGATCCTGTTTTTTGGCTTACCCCTTCTGTCACTGGTGATTCGATCGATTTGGACCGATACCGGATTCTCGTCGGCCTTTTATATGGAACTGTTCCGGATTCCGGAACAGTCGATTTTTTATATTTCCCCGTTCAGGACCATTCTTCATTCCATTGGATTTGCCGGGACCGCCATGATGCTGTCCATGATGATCGGGCTTCCGGCCGCCGCATATCTGTCATCCACGCAAAGCCGAATGCTGCCGGTTGTTGACACCCTGTTCATGCTGCCGCTCAGCACATCTGCGGTCACCCTCGGGTTCGGGTTTATTATCGCATTTGATCGGCCACCGCTTGATCTGAGGGGATCATGGGTGCTGATTCCCATCTCCCACGCCCTGGTCGCGTTTCCATTTGTGGTGCGGGCGCTGGTTCCGGCGTTTCAGGGCGTGTCGGAACGATTGGGAGAGGCTGCCGCATTGCTGGGCGCCTCCACATGGAAGATATGGCGTCATATTACGCTTCCGGTCACCCGAAGATCCCTCGCTGCAGCCATGATTTTTTCGTTTATGATCAGTCTGGGGGAGTTCGGTGCAACCGCATTCATTGCCCGACCCCAAACGTCAACGATTCCTGTCGCCATATTTCGGTACTTAAGCCAGCCCGGAAGCCTGAATCAGGGCCAGGCAATGGCCATGAGCTGCCTGCTTCTTCTGATTACCGTCGCTGGATTTTTGGGATTGGAGTGGCTGACAGCACCACAACGAAAGCGGGGTGTTGTTTGAACCGCTCTGATGCGTGTTTTCTGGAACTGAAAGGCATTGCCAAATCTTATGGCGCGTCGCCGGCCCTGGACCGGATCAGCCTGAGAGTTGAAGCCGGTCAAATTCTTTCCATTCTGGGTCCGTCCGGATGTGGAAAGACCACACTGCTTCGTGTCATGGCTGGTATTGAGATTCAAAATGACGGACTGGTATTGATCGATGGGCAGGATATATCAGGTGTACCCGTTCATCGTCGCAACATCGGCATGGTGTTTCAGGATTTTGCACTGTTTCCGCACAAAACCGTAACCGCCAATATTGCGTTTGGTTTGGAGATGATGAATTTGTCCCGAATTGAAATTGACAAGCGGGTGGCTGACATGCTGCAATTGGTTGACATGGCTGACTACGGAAACAGGCAAATCGATCAGCTTTCCGGTGGTCAGCGTCAGCGGATCGCTCTGGCCAGAAGTTTAGCCCCCCATCCCCGGCTGCTGCTTCTGGATGAGCCCATGGGATCTTTGGACAGGGAACTGCGGGAACGCCTGGTTCAGGATTTGGGCGCGATTCTGAAAAATATCAACATGACCGCGGTCTATGTCACCCATGATCATGCCGAAGGATTTGTGGTAGCAGACCAGGTCGCCATCATGAATCAGGGGAAAATTGAGCAGATCGGAACACCGGAAAGCGTGTATTGTCAACCGGGAACCGAAAAAATCGCCCGGTTTCTGGGATTTGATAATTTTCTAAACGGAACGGTCGAACCCGGTGGGCTCATAAAAACAGGGATCGGATATTTCAGAGCATCAGGGTCGGATCACCGTATTGGTGAAACCGTACGCGTTTTGATTCGGCCGGATGCAGCCGTACTGGAAATGGAAGGGCAGGGCGCATCAGGTCAGGTCCGCATCATCGGAACAATGGTCAGCCGCATGTTTATGGGAAGAAGTTATCGAATCCGCGTTCGAACCCCAAATGACGATGGGCTTGTTTTTGATTTACCCAATCAGCCAATACCGCCTGCAGCCGGTAACCCTATCCGCCTTCTGATCAGGGATTCGACCGTCACGGTTTTTTGATGGCAGCCAGCCGTTCCTGAGCTTCTTTGGCAAATGGGGTATTGGGGTGCTTTTGAATGATTTCTTCATAGAGTTTTCTGGCATGTTCCGGATTGTTCTGTTTTTCTTCCAGCTTGGCGGTATCCAATATGTCCTGGGCCGAATTGCCGGAACAGGCGGAAACGCCTATTGCCGTGATAAACATGAGGATCAGAAACAGATTTTTCATAATAGACTTCCAATTAACCGGTGGTTTTTGCGGAGTTGTTGATTGATGAAATCATGCCATATTCTGGCTCAAAAAATTGAACATCGGATTGCCGATGGATTCATTGTGACCGATGCGGTGGGTTGCTGGCTGAAAACCGCGTTTGGAATCCATGATCAAAAAGATTTTTTTATTATGAATGAGGCGGAGCTTGACAGTCAACAGGCATCTGCTCTTGATCTGATTTTTTTTCCGGATACACCGTTCCAGTTTGGCCTGGAGGCATTTCTGCAGGAAAACGGCTTCAGCCGGTCAGATGAACTGGAAACAATTGCGTTGTTACGGGAAATGGAACCCGAAACACGGATCGTGTGGGGTGATGTATCCATCCACATCCTGTTTCCGGTTGAACTGATAGAAAATTTCATGTCCCGCCTGCATATTACCCGGAGGCTGGATGAGCGGATTCTGAGTTGGTTGAATCAGCATTTGACTGATCCGACTAAAACCGGATGCTGCGTGATATTAAGAAACCAAGCCATTGCGTGGAAAGATGGGCATGTGCGGGATATGCATCGGTTCATGAAGTCCACGCAGTCAGATCCGGTTGATTTTTTAACGTGTTTTACCGATTTACTGATGTTTATATCAGAAGGCGATATCGGAGACGATCTATATGATGGATTGAAACAGAAGCGGCAATTCTGGGCAGACTGTTTTCATCGCGCAGGCGAAATTCAGTCCCGGTTTCAGACATCCAATGCCGAAACCATGCTCATGGCGGGTAGCCGGATTTTATCCATCACACCGGAGGAGGCCATGAATAAAATTGAAATGCTGGATCGTATTCTGTTTCGAATGGATATGTAGCGTTCTATCTGGTTATCAAAATGATATTCCAATCAACTATCATTATTTGTGATCGAGCGTTGTCACACAATCCCATGCCGGACCTGGAGAACTGAGCAAACATTCCTGGCATCGGCTCTGATAGAGTTGTGACGGGGGATCATCAGGCCAGTCCTGTTTAACCTTATCAAATAACGTGATGGCCATGGCCCAGTCTTGATTTCGATATGCCTGTATCGCCGCATTCCATGTCTCAAGTGGTTTGGGATTGAACATCCCATCGGATTTTCTTGCCATGATCTGATAGATTCCAACCGGCTGCAGTTTGCCTTTCACACGAACCCGGTCGATTTCCCGACCAAAAAAATTTGCATGGGCCGCATTCCAGGTAGATTCACTGACGATGATGGATACCCCATACATTTTGGTAAGCCCCTCCAATCGGGAGGCCAGATTGACATTGTCTCCCAGTACCGTATAATCAAACCGGCGTTCCGATCCCATGTTCCCGACAATCATCGGACCCGTGTTGACACCCACACCGATTTCAAGAATCGGCTTTCCTTCCTGTCTCCATTTGTCCTGAAGGGTTTTCAACCGTTCAATCATGTCCAGAGCCGTGGCGCTGGCTTTTTCAGAATGATCTTTCTGGGGAAGAGGGGCTCCAAAAATAGCCATGACCGCATCCCCGATATATTTATCCAGTGTGCCATAATTGTCAAAAACCACTTGGGACATCTGGGTCAGATATTCATTTAACTGTGTGACAAGAGATTCGGGCGGGAGTTTCTCGGAAAGAGATGTGAATCCGCGAATATCGGAAAACAAAACCGTGAGTTCTTTCTTTTCACCCCCAAGTCTCAGCATATCCGGATGCTTCAGCATTTCATCCACAACGGTTTCATGGACATACAGACTGAAGGTTTGACGGATTCGTCGTTTTTCCCGTTCTTCCATCAAATATTCGTGAATGGATGTTCCCAGATAAATTACAGTCAGATTGAGAAGCGGATACACATGGTTCAGCCAGAGCTTAAGATGCAGAAAGGCATAATGCGTGAGGCCAATATGCCCCAGAAAGAGAACGGTCACGCCGCCGGCCAAATAGAGACCTTTGGTAAAATGATTCAGAATCAGAAAGAAACCGGCTGACAGAATAAGGAGTGCGATGTCGATCAGTGGTGCGTTTCGGTCTGACCGGCTGAGAAAATTCTTTTGGATAATATTTTCAATGACATTGCAATGCAGCTCAACGCCTGGAAAAACCTCTGAAAACGGCGTGGGGCGCATGTCATGAAGCCCGACAGTCGTATTGCCGATGATCACCATCCGGCCGGATAGACGGTTATCCGGAATTTCATGATTCAGGAGAGATACAGCAGAAAAATAGGGAAAGGTATATGCCGGACCATAATAATTGAGTAGAATTTCCCCCCGGTTATTGGTGGGAATGTCAGTCGATCCCAGCCGGATATTCTGAATGCCATGGCTGTCCATGATGATCATTACCGGTCTGTCCGGAAAGGCGGCAGACAGGACCTGAAGTGAAAGTGAGGGAAACAGATGGTTTTCATATCGAAATACAAGGGGCATCCATCGTACTGTTCCATCCGGGTCCGCAAAAACATTAAAACTGCCCATATAAGGGGATGACGCTTCGATCAGCGGAATATTGGTTTCAAGGCCGACAGCTTCGGCAAGCCTTCCCATTGTGGGTTCCTGGATCACGCTAACCAGAGGACATCTGGCTTTTTCAAGAACAGATTCAGGTGGTGTCGACGGAATAAATGCGTCGGGATCAAAATAAAAAAAATGCCCCAATACCAGAGGAATGGAAAGCGCTCTGATGGTATTGGCGAGAATCATGTCGTCATCCGCTTCGGCAGCCATGGTTTCAAGGGTGGAAAGCAGTTGTTGGGGCGAATCGCCAGGTATCTGCTGAAATTTGTCCCGGATATCCAGTATTGCCTGCTGCCGAAGCTTCAGATCCGGCTCAAAAAACCCCATATCCAGACCGATGACGCTGGCCCCATGATGTTCAACTGCCTGAATCAGTTCTGCCATTTTCCGTCGGGGCCAGGGCCATCGTCCAATGCGATTGACACTGTCCTCATCCACACCGACAAAGGTTGTCATGCCGGATGGTTCAAGCTTGCCCCGCTGTAAAAAATGCAAATCCCATGCCTTCAGCTCCATCAGTTCCAGAAATGGCAGAGACCAGTATGACATCACGATCATGATAGCGGTGCTGATCAGGACGAACAGAATATTCCAGTTTATTTTTTTCTTCATTGAATGGTAAAGAGGCTGTCAGACACATCTGAAATTTCCGGATACATGGATGATGTGATTTTAATGACACATGCGGTTGATTGGGTATTTTTGGGTATCCGCCATCGACAGAAGCCTGTATTGGGAACATTTGTTCTAATGGTGTTGTAGGTGGCGCCACCATCAAAGGATATCTCTATGGAGACGGTACTTGTAAACCCTTGGGGGCTTATTCCGAGTGAATTCCATTGAACTGTGGAGAATCTTCTGTTTTTGAGAATTTCACCACCATTTGGTGAAAGGAGTGATATTTTTGCTCCAGGTGACAGAGGCGGCTGGGGAGGAGGGTTGGACGTCATGGGAAAAAAATCTGAAAGAGAAACAGACATGTTTGGTCCATGACTTTCTTTAACTGTTAACAAACCACCGGAGCCATAAACATAAGCCCAGTAAGCATATGTGGGCATCATATAATTTGATACATGATATTCACCGTCGTCATAATATTCGTATAAATAACTCCCAAGATTTAAACCCAGATTGGCCAGGTCATTGATAACGTAGTCCCAGTCCACGGTTATTTCTGAAAATGGGCAGGAAATCAGATTCCAGCCTTGAACCACAGGAATTTGGATATCTCCGATTAAAGCCTCTCCCGTGATATTCAATGTTTTATCTTCATTGGAAATGATCCACCATGCCTTTCCATAGTCGATGGTATCCATTCCGCTGGCTGTAATTTCAACATAATGTGGGGTAGGGGGCGATGAATCGTATTTAAACATCCGCCATACCCTGGGATCATTGACCCCGCCAAAAATTGGGGCGATGGCAGTGTAGATATCCGATGGGGCTGGTAAAACCGGCAGGCCAAAAGGACGGTAGGCCAATGCCGGATCTGTTTTAAATTGAGCTCCATAAAGATAAATTTCTGTAGTTCCCTGAAATCCGGATACCTCAGCCGGAAAAGACAGCGTCGCAAAAAAAGCAAGAGGTAAAAGGATCATGGCAATATAATTTTTAAATCGATTCATGGCAGTCATCCTTCTTTTTCTGAATTATGTGGAACTCAGCGTTTTTTATTCAAAAAATGCTGAGCAATGGGTTTGGATGATGACGTAAAGAGATTTGATGTTGTTGTCGAAGGTGGAATAGGCGTTCTTGTTGCTGCGGAGGAAGCGTTGATGTTGTGGTCGACGGTGGAAGCGATGGGGGTACAGGTGGCGGTGGAGGCAACGTTGACGTAGTGGTCGAAGGTGGAAGGGTTGGGGGTACGGGTGGCGGCGGCGGTAATGTTGACGTAGTGGTCGAAGGTGGAAGCGTTGAGGGTACAGGTGGCGGTGGAGGTAATGTTGACGTAGTCGTGGTAGTTGGCGGCATTGTAGTCGTGGTCGTGCTGGTTAGCGGCAGCGTAGTCGTAGTTGTGCTGGTTGGCGGCAGTGTAGTCGTAGTTGTGCTGGTCGGTGGCAGTATAGTCGTAGTTGTGCTGGTTGGCGGCAGCGTAGTCGTAGTTGTGCTGGTTGGCGGCAGTGTTGTCGTGGTCGTGCTGGTTGGCGGTAGTGTAGTCGTGGTGTTCGGCGGCAGCGAATTCGTTTCCGTAGATGGCGGCAGTGTAGTCGTAGTGGTGGTGGTTGGAAGGAGCGTTGTTGTTGTTGTTGTTGTCGTCGTCGTTGTTGTCGTCAAGAGAAAAAATGCAGTTGTGGTTGTTATAGAGTCTTGGGGTGTTGAGGAGAATTGACCTGATGTTGTTGTTGTCGTGCTAACTTCGTTCTGACCAGAAGTGGTCGAAGTGGTACCTGCCTCTTGAACCGTTGCGGTTGTCGTCGGATGTGGTGTCGTTGAGGTTGTTGATGTCGTAAATCCGCCGATCAGGCTTTTTTTGTTACCGATTTCATGAAGTTCCTGAATCACACTATCCAGTATATCCAGAGGAATAAAATCCGGCGGCGAAGGCGGGTTTTCTCCCTGAACCACGCTGTACATAAACGCAGACAGAATAGCTACCTGGTCCGGTTGAATCGAGTTGATTAGTGAAATGGTATTTTCCAGACACAATGCATACGTTTCTGTCAAAGATACGATCCATACCAGAAAATCCGTGTCACGCGTTCCTACAACAGCAGTCTGGGTTTTGACCCGAAACTGTTTTTGCTTATAATGTTGCATTTCCTGAACCAGAAACCGGGCTTTACCCGCCAGCAGGGACATCAGACCTTCCCGCGTTTTTTCCTGTGGCTGATATAGAAATTCAGTTACTTCCAGAATGGTGTTTGACGCCATCCGGACCCGGCTGTCATCCAGAAATGCGATTTCAGCACTGCTGCCGGTTTCTGTTTGCCATTTATCTTTAAGATAAACCGGATCATCGACCGTGGCCTGAATACGTTCTCCATTTCTTTCGACAAAAACCTGGCCTTTCAGAAATGCCAGTTTTCCGACTGGTTCAGACGCTGCAAGGCTTTGTATTCCCGTCAGGCAAACATACAGAATCAGAATGATGGCAATGATACGGATTTTCATGGGGGCTCCTTTTAGGAAGCGGGAGCAAAGCACGAATCGATATTTTACAATTCCAATCGTCAGAAAGAATATATGAACTGAACTGAATACACCGCACGTTGAAAATGATAGGGATCAATGCGTTGATCATTGGTGGTATTGGAATCGTTAAACGTTTTAAAATATCCAATATTGAACATGAGTTTTGAGGTTATATTTCCATATAATTGCATATTGATATGAAATTCATGATCACGTCTTTTTTCATCTGCATCGATATTTGGATCATAATCGATGTTTCGAAAGAGATAGATACCACAGATATCAGCCTGAATTTTGTTGTCCCATACCGGAAGGTTGATAGCGCTTTGAAACTGATTGGCCCGTGCGTCTCCCCGAACATTTGGGATATAATTATCATAATCCAACATATACCCCGCCCGAATATGGGCCTTGCCTTGCCAGAAAAAAAGATATTCGTTGAGCCCTGCATAATAATGGCGGTCATCCGGTGATTCATCCAGATAAAACCGCCACTCCACTCCGCCATAGAGTTCAGACTGCCATTTGCCGTTATGCAGGATCAGCAGGCGGGGCAGGAGGGCATGAATATCCACTCTGGGATCCAGATCAACCCAGTACCGGTTGTATGCATATTCCAATTTCGCCTGGAATGGGTTTCTGTTCCATTCCAGAAAGACGGATGGTCTGGCGCCTGTCAGATTGTTTTCAGTGAGATCTCTATAAGTCAACTGGTAATGAAAATAGGACAATCCGGCTTTCCATTCATCCATCTGCCACATATCATACCGGCCGTAAATCGTCGCCAGATACGCCACATCATCCTTTTGACTGACCCCGCCAGGCACTGGCGAAATAGAAATCTGATCCAGGGCTTTCTGAAACACATTATCATCATACTGCATCCCCATGCTGACATAAAGCAACCAGGGTTTATGAGATTTTTTATCATTTTGGATGGAATCCAGAAGATTTTTCACTTCCTGGAGGCGTTCCGGACTCAGATCCATTAGAAGAATTTCATTCAGAATCGCTTTGGCTTTTTCCGGCTGATTCAGTGTGCGATATGCAAACACCTGTTGAATCCGGCATTCATAGGCGATCTCCGGTTTTTTTTGCACCGCCTGTTCAAAAAATGGGATAGCCTTTTCCGGTTTCTGAGACTGCATATATATGATTCCGGATTCATAATCCACCCTGCCATCATCAACCTGTCTGGCATGTTCCAGCATGTCAAGCGCAGTTGGAAAATCGGTTTTTCGTAGATAAATGGCCGATAGATCGAAATAACTCTTTTGAAAATTGACTGGATCTTTTCTAAGCAAGGCATTGAAGATATTTTCGGCCTCATTATAGCGGCCCATATGGAAATAGACATTTCCCATCATGTATTGATATTCCAGATTGGCTGGAGACTCAAAGATGGCCTGCTGGATTTCCTGAAGGGCTTTCACGGTGTCACCGGTTTTTAGCGCTTCGATACATCTGTCGTATCGGGTCAAAGTCGATGATGTAACGGAATCGGCTTGCGCCAGTATGATCGGGGGGCGGAACAGATATGTGGGGGGCAAGGACTTTTCAGAAGATGAGCCGGTGTCTGCCAGAGAAACAGGCTGATCGAGGCATAGGAACGGAGTCAGAAAAAGAAAAATGATTCGAAAGAAGGGGAATGGCCTGGAGTGAATTTGCATCGACATCACCTGCATGGGGTAATGGTGCTTCACAATGTTTATATAGCTTTCAAGATAACGATTTTGGGTGCGTTATCGGTCGGGGATGGCCAAAAAAGGCCTATCCCCTCCTTGCTGCCTTCCCAAAATCATTATCTTAAAAGCTATATCAAGATAATTTTAGCCCAATTTTCTAAATCATATTCTTGAAATGATGTCAAACAAATAAACCGAATCAGCTTGATCTTCCCTGTTCACCAAAAATCAAAACCCCCTTCATGGCGGTATCATTTTTCAGTTGACACAGACGAACAGTTTGATTGGTGTTTTTGAGATGGTCTCCGCCATCCACCAGGACCGGGATATAGTTGGATGTCAGGCCTTTCAGACATCCGGAAGAAAGATCCTGCCGGGTTTCAATAACAATTTGGGCAGTCCTGCCGATCTGGGCGTTCATGAAAGCGATTTTCTTCTGAATTCCAAGATTCCGTAAATACTCACATCGTTTTTTGATAACGGGCGCAGGAACCGGGTTGGGAAAGTGGAATGCCGGTGTGCCTTTTCTGGGGGAAAATGGAAACACATGAAGGTAGGTCAGGGGCAGACTTTCAATCAGCTCATAGGTATTTTCAAAGGCGGTATCGGACTCATCCGGAAATCCAACCAGAACATCCGTACCGATTGCGGCATCCGGGAGTCGATCCCGAATGAAGGATACCCGTTCCGCAAACCGGTTCCGATCATAGGGCCGATGCATGCGCTGTAAGATATCATTGTCCCCGCTTTGAAGCGGAATATGGAAATGGTGGCACAACATGTCCGATTGGGCTGCCATGTGAATGATGTCATCGGTCAGTTCCATAGGTTCGATGGAACTCAGTCGAATCCTCAGATCAAAACGACTGCCATGAATCAACTGCAGCAGACGGGTCAGCGTCGTTTGGGGAGTCTTATCGAGCCCATATTGGCCGATATGAATTCCGGTCAGAACCACTTCATGATAACCCGCCTTCTGACAGGCACCGATATGTTTCAGGACACCTTCTGGCAACAGACTGCGGGAGCGGCCTCTGGCATGGGGAACGATGCAGTAGGTGCAGAAGGCATTGCACCCGTCCTGAATTTTTAGGAAGGGACGGGTACGGCTGCCAGAAGAAAGGGGAGGCGCGTAACAGAAGTCGTCTTGCTGAGGGAGCCAGGCAGAAGAGATTTCTGTTGATGAAATGGAACGATCTTTTTTTTCATGTGTTGACAGGATATCCCCGATGATGTCGGGTAAACGTTCTTTTTCCGTGTTGTTACAGATGACATCAAGTTCAGTGATCTTTTTCAGCCTGTCGGGGTCTGTCTGCGCATAACATCCGGTTGCAATGATGCAGGCATTGGGACATGATTTTCTGGCCTGCCGAATGGCCTGACGGGACTGCATGGCTGCTTTGTGGGTGATCGTACAGGTATTGACGATACAGATATCGGCATGTTGGCCAAGAGACATCCCCTGGTTTTGGAGGCTGGCTGCAATGGCTTCAGACTCTGCCTGATTGACCTTGCAGCCCAGGGTGACGATGTGAAAGGTTTTTCCCGTCATGGGCGGAATGATTAGTTGCCGGCCAGATACCGGATTGCATTTTCAAACAGCCGGATTCCCAGAACCGGTTCAGTATCCACCGGAGATTTCTGTCTGAGCTGCATGGCCAGCCGCCGTGTCCAGTCCGGATGATGGGTGTAATGGTGATAGGCTTCCGGATGTGGCATCAGTCCGAGAATCCGGCCGGTGGGGTCACAGATTCCCGCGATGTCCCTCAGGGATCCGTTTGGATTATGTGGAAACTGGCCCTCTGCCGGATGACCGTCTGGTTTGGAATACTGGAACACGATCTGATTGTCCTGACCAAGCCGGTCGATGACATCTGTCTCCGCATAGAATTTGCCTTCACCATGCCGAACCGGAAGATCGAGTTGGTTCAGCCCCTGTGTCCAGATACAGGGGCTGGCCGGATTGATTGTTAGGCTGACCCACTGATCCCTGAAATTGCCGCAGTCGTTATGGATCAGGGCAACCGACCGCTTCTGATAATTGCTGTCAAAACCGGGCAGAAGCCCCATGTTGACCAGTGTCTGGAATCCGTTGCAGATGCCGATAATCAGATTTCCCTGATCAATAAACGCCAGCAGGTTTTCTCCCAGATGGGTTTTCATCCGTACGGCCTGAATGACGCCTGCGCCATGATCATCCCCCCAACTGAATCCACCGCCAAACACCATGATGTGAAACGAATCAATGGAAACCGATCCATCGATCAGGGCATTGATGTGCACGCGGTGCGACTGTGCGCCAACCCGTTCAAACGCATGGGCGGTTTCCATATCACAGTTGAGTCCATATCCGGTCAGAATCAGAACATTGGGCTTGTGGTTCATATCAGCTCTCCAAAAGGCGTTTTCCATGCTGATCTCAGATCATGAACAGGAATATCAGCCAGAGATTCACCATTTAAACCGAGAATCACCAGATTTCCCTGATCACGGGTTGTTTCACCGATACAGGCACAATCAATGCCGGAAGTCCTGAGTTCAAATTCCCTGCGGCAATCCGGCGGCACGGTGACGATAAATCGTCCGGAAGATTCTGAAAAAAGGGCCTGAGCGTTTTGCGAAATGCCATCCATGGGAAGATTTCTCAGATTGATGAAAAGCCCCATATCACCTCCCATGGCGATCATGGCCAGATGAACCGCCAGTCCGCCGCTGTATATGCCATGCGCCGAGGATATCAGCCGGTTTTTGATGGCAGCGGCCATAGCACGGTAAGCCGGTTTGAATTTATCCGGTCTGACCTGTGGCACATTCAACCCCACATATCCCTGCAACTGATAATATTCGGAGCCGCCCAATTCATTCCGAGTCATTCCAATCACATAAATGGCATCTCCGGATATTTTGGCATCCAGTGTCTGGCAACAGGAAACATCTTCAATGACGGATACGGCCGAAAACTGAATGGTTTCAAGCGCAGATACCTTATGGGTTTCCCCGTATTGACCCGTTAGATGGCCATCCACATACATGCTGTCTTTTCCGGACAGCAGCGGTATTTCATAGGCCATACACATGTCATAAAGGGCCTGGCAGGAACGGACCAGTTGAGCGGCCTTGAACCGGCCGTTTGGGTTATTAACGGGATGATACTGAATGCTGGGCCAGCAGAAATTATCCACACCACCGATATGATCCATATCCGCACCGACTGAAATCAGGCGTCTGACCGCCTCATCGATGGTGCAGGATGTCATGTGGTAGGCATCGATCTGTGAATAGAGGGGCAGCAGTGCCTGGGAAAAGGCCAGACCTTTTTCTGATGTCAGAACCGGGCGGATCACACAGGCATCGGACGGGATATCGCGCATTTTTCCGACCAGAGGCTTGATGACGCTGGTTCCCTGAACTTCATGGTCGTACTGACGGCTGATCCATTCTTTGGAACAGAGATTGGGGCTTTTCAGGATATCGAAAAGCAGGGTGTTGAAATCAGCGGGTTCGCCAAGAACTGGCTCAACCAGTCCCCGATATTCGGGATCCAGCCAATGGGCGTCAAATTCCCACTGGGGAAACCCGCTGGTCAAGAGATCCATATTCACATAGGCGCAGGTTTGGCCTGACCAGGTAATGTGCAGTTTTCCGGTATTTGTATACGTTCCGATGGGCGTGCTTTCAACCGCATGTCTCTCGGAAAGTTCAAGAAACCGGGAGACATGGTCAGGTCTGACCGCGACGGTCATGCGCTCCTGGGATTCGGATATCCAGATTTCCCATTGATCCAGCCCGTCATATTTCAGCGGAGCGTTTTCCAGTTGAATCCGGCAGCCGTTTGAAAACCGGGCGGATTCTCCGATGGAAGAGGAAAGGCCCCCGCCGCCATTATCCGTGATAAACTGAATCAATCCCTCATCCCGTGCTTCCAGCAGGAAATCGTGCATTTTTTTCTGGGTGTAGGGGTCGCCAATCTGAACATGTCCGGCCGGAGTATGCTCGGAAAAGACTTCAGAGGAGGCCGTGACGCCGTGAATGCCGTCCTTTCCAACCCGGCCACCACACATGATGACAATGTCACCATTCGAGGTGGTTTTTTGATCCGCCGGCTTACCCAGCACCTGAGCAGGCATGATACCCAGCGCTGTAACAAAGACCAGGCATTTTCCCATATAACCGGAATGAAAAAATACCTGGCCAAACGGTGTCGGTACTCCGCTTTTGTTGCCGCCGTCCCGAACCCCCTCAATTACGCCATCCAGAAGTCTTCTGGGATGGAGATGGGGTTTCAGGTTGCCGCTGTAGTCACGGTGTCCCACACAGAATCCATAACTGCCCATGATCAGGCGAGATCCCTTGCCGGTGCCCAGCGGATCACGGTACACGCCGACAATGCCGGTGATGGCCCCGCCATAGGCTTCCATGTTGGACGGCGAATTGTGGGTTTCACCGGTGATTACATAATAATGGTCATCATCAAACCGTCCGGCGCCGGCGTTATCCCACAACACAGAAACCACCCAGGGCTTTTTTTCCTTCAATGCCAGGGTCGGCTTCTCGATGCAGGTTTTGAACAGGTTGTCAATTGTTCTGTATTCTCCGGAAACCATATCCCGATAATGAAACAGTCCCCGGAATGTGTTGTGGTTGCAGTGATCGCTGCGTCCCTGGGAGATATATTCCAGCTCGATATCGGTCGGATCGGAAAGGCCGTATTGTGCCCGCTCCGCCAGAATCCCGGGATCGGTGAAATAGCGCCGGATAACCGGAATGTCATCGGGGTGAAGCGCCAGATTCCGCTCCCGGCTGAGTCTTTGAAGATCGGCGTCACTGTCGACCGGAATCGCCGTGACAGTGGGCGTGTGGTTCAGCATGACCCGGGGAAGAATCACGCCGATTCCGACAGAAGGATTCCATTCAGTTGAAGAAAAGACTTTCCACTGCTGAATAATGTTGTTCGCCAGAAGTTTTTCAGCAATCTGATGGATCGAGGCATTATCCAGGGCCGATCCGGAAATGCAGTACCGTTTTGAGGTATAGACGGCCTCATCTTTTTTGAAACGGATATTCAGAATATCTTCGATGGCTTCCACTGCGGTGCTGCCCGGATTGTCTTTGACGCCTGGGCGATAACCGACCCAGATACACCAGTCAAATGGAATGGCAAGCGGTTCAAACGCGGAAATCTGGGTGACCGGATTGGTGAATATTTGAGTTTGAATTGCTGCCAACTGCTCTTGTGTCAGGTCCGCATCGATGGTGACAATGTTAATACATCGGATGTAATGAACGTCTATGCCGAAATACGCTTTGGCTTTTTTTTGAATCCCCGCGCCTTCGGCGTCAAACAATTCCGATTTGAGAGCAATTTCAATACGGTTTGGCATGACATCACCTTGTCTGGATGGATGGGATTTTCGGTGTTAGGGATCAGGTGTTGGGTATTCGATACAAGGTCTTGATAACCCAACACCTAAAACCCGAAACCCAACACCCATTTTCCATTAAAATAATTGAAAAAATTTATCGGCGTACCGGCTCAGATCATTATAAAATACCAAAAGCATGATCATCATCAGAACGGACATGCCGACCCGGTTGGCGATTTCACGAACTTTAAGGCTGACGGGCCGACGGATAACAGCTTCGATCAGGAAAAACAACAGATGCCCGCCGTCCAGAACCGGGATGGGTAAAAAATTCAATATGGCCAGATTGATACTGAGAACCGCAATAAAAAAAATCAGATTGGCCGCGCCCTCCCTGGCCTGCTGTCCGGCTATTTCCGCGATCATGATGGGCCCTCCCAGTGTCTTGGGAGATAGCGAGCCCTGAATGACCTTTGCAATACTCTTTATGGTCAGAACCGTGATTTTATAGGTCTGGGCAGTGCTTTCAGACAGTGCTTCGACAAACGTAACCGGCTTGGTTATGACGGCTCCGGAGGACACGATGCCGATGGCATACCGGTCAATTGTTTCACCAAAAATATTTTTGGAGGCTCTGCTGGTTGGAATAACCTGAATGTCGATTCGATCTCCAGCCCTTTCGATGGTCAGAGAAAGGGGGCGGCCCTGGCTGTTCATGATCGTATCGGACATGTCTTCCCAGTTGTCTACAGACCTGCCGTTTATGGCCATAACCGTATCGCCTGATCGAATGCCTGCTATATCGGCCGGAGACTGAGGCTCAACGGTACCAACGGTCGGCTGGAGAATAAACATGCCGGAATAAAGCAGCACCCCGAAAAAAATGAGAACGGCCAGAATCAGATTGGAAATCGGGCCTGCAGCGACAATCAAAAAGCGTTGATACAGAGGCTTGTGGTTAAAGGAAAAGGGGATATCTTCTGGTGGCATCTCCACATCCGGTTCCTCGCCGACCATTTTGACATATCCTCCCAGTGGGATGGCAGAAATCCGATAATTTGTCCGACCTATGGTTTTACCCACAAGCTTGGGGCCAAATCCCAGAGAGAATTTTTCAATTCCGACGCCAAAGATTTTGGCAACGAGAAAATGTCCCAGTTCATGAACAAAGACAAGAACACCCAGAACAATGATGAATGCGTATAGGTTTGTTGTCATGTTTCAATAATAAGATATGAGTGATGAGATGCTGTGCGCGAAATTTGTGTCATTTTTTGCCTTGCTTTCAAATCTGATTCGGATTTCTTAATTAATTTTCAAATTTCCTGGCCCACTGATCCGCCTGAAGAATATCATCCAGAGACGGATTCTGGATCACCGAATGCTGGTTCATGGTTTTACGGATACGCTTCGGAATATCCATGAATGAAATGTCCCGATTTAAAAATGCCCGAACCGCGGTTTCGTTGGCGGCATTCATGACTGCCGGAAGTGTTCCTCCTGTTTCGCAGGCATCAATAGCCAGTTGCAGACAAGGGAATCGATCCTTATCTGGGGTTTCAAACGTTAACGAACCGATCCGGGCAAAGTCCGGAAACGGTTGTGCAATATCCAGTCTCTCCGGATAAGACAATGCATAGGCAATTGCGGTTTTCATGTCGGGAATTCCCAGTTGCGCCAAGATGGAGCCGTCCCGATACGCCACCATGGAATGAATGATGCTTTGGGGATGAATCAGAACTTCGATTCGCTGCATGGAAAGTCCAAAGAGGTGGCTGGCCTCAATGATCTCCAGTCCCTTGTTCATGAGTGTGGCAGAGTCAATGGTGATTTTTTCCCCCATGGACCAGTTGGGGTGATTGAGCGCCTGTTCAAGTGTAATATCGGAAAACTTTTCTTGGGGAAGGCATCGAAACGGGCCTCCGGAACAGGTGAGAATGATTTTGGTAACATCGGATGAATGGTTTCCCTGCAGACATTGAAAAATGGCGCTGTGCTCACTGTCTATCGGTAAAACGGAAACACCATGTTTTCGAGCCGAATCCATTACAAGGGTACCGGCCATGACCAGGGTTTCTTTATTGGCAAGCGCTATGTGCTTTTTTGCCCGAATGGCTTCAAGAACGGGAACAAGGCCAACTGCCCCCACCATGGCGGCTACCACGGCATCCACCGAGCTTAAGGTCGACGCCTGGATTAGACCTTTTTGCCCATGCAGAATTTCGGTTTGACTGTCATCGGGAAGGCGTTTTTTGAGTACCAGCGCATGATAAGCATCCCCAACAACCGCAATTTCCGGGCGAAATAACCGAATCTGTTCTGCCAGCAGATCGATACTGGTGTTGGCCGCCAGCGCCCTGACAGAAAAGCGGTCGGGAAATTTTGCGATAATCTGAAGGGCATTACGGCCAATGGAACCGGTTGAGCCCAGAATGGAAAGAGATTTCATGTTTTGATCAGGGGCTGACGTTGTCATGACAACAAAGATTTAAATATCCAGGCAACCGGGCCGGCAAACAGCAGGGCGTCAATTCTGTCCAGCATGCCGCCATGACCTGGCAGGATTCCACCGGAATCCTTGATCCCTGCAGTGCGTTTGAGAATCGATTCAAACAGATCGCCAATCTGTCCGGCAATGCCGATCAGAAGAATCAGTAAAATGGCATGACCCCATGACAGGGAGGGGAGAAAAAACGCTTTAACCGTCAAGCCGATCATAAGGTTGGCTGCCAGTCCGCCCAATGCCCCTTCGATTGTTTTTTTGGGGCTGACGGATGGACACAGTTTATGCCTGCCCAGAAATGTCCCAACATACAACGCCCCGATATCACCTGAAAAAACAACGGCCAATAAAAAATAAATCCAGACGGTGCCATCTTGGCCGGACCGGATCAGCACGATGCTCGACAGCATCAGCGGAATATACACCATGCCCTGAATCTGCATGGCGGCCCGGTTGGTCATCAGGGGGTCCCTGGAATATCCATAAAGAGAAACCGCGCCGACGAATACCAGATTACCCATCAGCGCCATGGCAGTAATCCACGGGTTTTGAATGTGCGACGTAGCAATCAGCAAGATCCCGACGGCATACCCGGGTATTGCCAACAGCAGCCGTACCGAAACACAGGAATCTTTCAGGGTGATATGAAAATACTCAATCAGCGCCAGAATGCTTACCAGGGCAACAACAGCGGACAGTCCAATGACCCCGCCATAGGAAATGACCCAGATCAATATGGGCAGGGCGGCCAGTCCGGTTATCCAGCGTTTCAGGTGGGTCATGGCTCAGACCCTACCGAACCGGCGGTCCCGAAGTTGATAATTCCGAATGATTTGAAGAAATTCGTCTCTGGTGAAATCAGGCCAAAGCGTCTGGGTGATGAAAAGCTCGGAATAGGCGATCTGCCAGAGCAGGAAATTGCTGATACGCATCTCACCGCTGGTTCGAATCAACAGATCCGGATCCGGAATAAGACGGGTGTAAAGATGATCCGAAATCATGTCTTCAGATACGGCATCCACATCAATACTTCCGTCACGAACCTTGGCGGCAATGCGTTTGACCATGCGCGTCAGTTCGGCACGGGAACCATAACTTAACGCCAGATTCAGCACCATGGCGGAATTTTCCCGTGTCATATCCATGGTGTGGGCCAGTTCAGACTGAACATCTTCCGGCAGTCGACCAATCTGACCAATGGCATTCAAACGAATCTGATTTTTCATCATCAGATCCCGCTCCGAAACCAGGAATTTTTTGAGCAGATGCATGAGTGCACTGACTTCTGCCGGGCTGCGCTGCCAGTTTTCGGTTGAAAACGCATACAAGGTCAGATATTGGACACCGATTTCCCGACAGACCGTAACAATTTCGCGCACGGTTTTTGCGCCCTGCTCATGCCCGCGAACCCGGTTCATGAGCCGCTGTTTGGCCCACCGGCCATTGCCATCCATGATGATGGCGACATGAGTTGGAACATTTTTCACATCGACCGCGGTTTCCATGAGGTCATGCCCAGGATTTTTACGATCAGAATTCAAGAATTTCCTTTTCCTTTTCCGCGTAAACACCATCGATCACCTTGATATAATCATCGGTGATTTTCTGAATTTTATCCTGAGCCCGAAACGATTCATCCTCTGAGATTTCACCGTCTTTTTTCAAATTTTTGAGCTGTTCGTTGGAATCCCTGCGAATGTTGCGAACAGCCACTTTGTGTTCTTCACTCATTTTATGGATAATTTTGACAAGGCTTTTTCTGCGGTCTTCTGTCAATGGCGGAATGGATATCCGAATGATTTTACCGTCATTGCCCGGGGTCAATCCAAGATCGGATTTCAGAATGGCTTTCTCGATTTCCTTGATCACGGATGCATCCCACGGTTGAATCGTCAACAGCCTGCTTTCCGGTGCGGCCAGAGAAGCAATCTGAGAAAGGGGTGTCAGCGTTCCATAATAATCCACGCGAATGCCATCCAGAAGCGATACGGCTGCCCGCCCGGTCCGAACCCGCTTGAATTCATTTTTCAGGGCGGAAATGGACTTGTTCATGGCGTCTTTGGCTTCTTCCATAATCAGGTCGATCATGGGAATCCTCCTTGTATTCCTCGATTTTGAAGGTTATCCGGATATTCGTGTGCCAACATCTTCGCCGCACACGATATTGCGGATATTTCCGGGTGTGTTCATATTGAATACGGCAAGCGGGAGCTGGTTGTCCATGGCCAGAGAAATTGCCGTCATATCCATCACCTTCAATTGCTTTTCCAGGACTTCCATATAGGATATCTGTTTGATGAATCGGGCATCCTGATGTTTGACCGGATCCGCATCATACAGCCCATCCACTTTGGTTGCCTTCATCAGAATATCGGCATGAATTTCCTGAGCCCGAAGGGCTGCCGCAGTATCCGTGGTAAAATAGGGATTACCCGTGCCGGCGGCAAATATGACGGCACGGCCTTTTTCCAGGTGCCGGATGGCCCGGCGGACAATAAACGGTTCCGCAACCTCATGCATGGAGATAGCGGACTGGACCCGGGTGGTGACGCCTTTCCGTTCGAGTGCATCCTGAAGCGCGATACTGTTGATAACCGTGGCAAGCATCCCCATATGGTCGGCAGATGTTCGGTCCATGCCAAAAGAACTGGCGGCGATTCCTCTGAATATATTGCCGCCACCGACAACAATCGCAACCTGAACACCAATGTTGACAACGGATCGAATTTCTTCAGCAACATACCGAATCATTTCCGGGTCAATTCCAACCCCCTGTTTGCCCATCAGGGCCTCTCCGCTCAGCTTCAGTAAAATGCGATTGTATATCGGTCTTTTCAATGGCATTACTCCCCGATTTGAAAACGGACAAATCGTTTGATGGTGATATTTTCGCCAATCCGGGCGATCAGTTCGTTTAAAAGATCCTGAACCGTGATTTTATCATCCTTGACATACACCTGGTTCATCAGGCAGTTTTCCTTGTAGAATTTGGACAGCTTGCCCTGGGCAATCTTGTCTACCATGTTTTCCGGCTTTTTCATGGCCCGAACCTGTTCCCGGTATATTTCCATCTCTTTTTCAATCAACGCTTTGGGAACCCCCTCCTCATTGATGCTGACCGGATTGGATGCAGCGATCTGCATGGCGATATTTTTGGAAAACTGTGAAAAATCATCGCTTTTAGCGACAAAATCGGTTTCACAGTTGATTTCCACCATAACCCCAAGTTTGGCGCCAGTATGGACATATGTTTGAATAATGCCTTCCGACAGCGTCCTTCCGGCCCGTTTTGCTGCAGTCGCCAGACCTTTTTTTCGAAGGTATTCAACAGCTTTCTGCATATCGCCATCGCTTTGCGTCAGGGCCTCCTTGCAGTCCATCATGCCGACGCCTGTTTTTTCCCGAAGTTCTTTCACCATGGTCGCACTGATTGTTGTCATTCTGTTTCTCCTGTTATATCGATGGTATTGGGTATCAGGTAATCAACAACTACCCAACACCCAACACCTGCCATCTTTTCGTGGACCCGAGTCCCGATAATTAAAGATGCCTTGTTACTCTTCGGTTTCTTCCGTTTCTTCGGAATACCGGTATCCGGCGGATCGTTTGATAATCTCGACGACCGGACCATCAGATCCATCCGCTATGATTTTTCGTTCACCGGGTTTTAAATCTGCGCTGGCTGCGGATAATTCCATCGGAATTTCGGTTTCTTTATCGGTTTCTGCCTGTCTTTTTTCTGCATATTTCTGTCTGCCTTCCAGGCAGGCGTCCGCTATTCGGGATGTAATCAGTTTTATGGACCGGATGGCATCATCATTTCCCGGAATCAGGTAGTCAATTTCATCCGGGTCGCAATTGGTATCCGCAATGGCAATAATGGGTATTTTCAGTCTTCTGCCTTCCCGTATCGCTATGGCTTCGTTTTTGGAGTCCACCACAAACATGGCGCCAGGCAACCGGTTCATGTCTTTGATTCCGCCCAGCGTACTGTCCAGACGAAGCCGCTCTTTTGCCAATTGAAGGCGTTCTTTTTTGGGATACAGGTTGATTGAGCCGTCCGTTTCGATCTGATTTAAAAAATTCAACCGGTCAATGCTTTTTTTGATGGTGGAAAAATTTGTCATCATGCCGCCAAGCCAGCGATTACGGACAAAAAACATATCAGATCTCAGGGCTTCATCCTGAATGGTTTCGCGTGCCTGTTTTTTGGTACCCACAAACAGAACACTCTGCCCTTTGCTGACGGTATCCGTTACAAAGTCATATACGGTTTTAAACATGCGAACGGTTTTTTGAAGATCGATGATATAAATTCCGTTGCGCGAGCCAAAGATATAGGGTTTCATCTTTGGGTTCCATCGTTTGGTCTGATGACCAAAGTGAACTCCGGCTTCGAGGAGTTCTTTCATTGACAAATACGCCATTTTTTTCTCCTTGTACTGGTTTGGTTTTTGCCACCGCCTTTATCCAGCCAGACGCCAACTTTCCGAGGAAAGCACCCGGAGTCCGATCAAAAGGCGTGCGAATTAATAAAAACTGCTATTTTTAACAAAAATAGCAATGTTCTACAAGAGCAATTTAAATCCGGGTCAATTGAATCACCCGGTCATGTCCGGCATCGTCACGAACCACCCGGATATCGTGATACTCCGGAAACAGGCGACACAAATCCAGAATCATCTCTTTCTGATTCCATCCCATTTCTAAAAGCAGTTTGCCTTCCGTTGTCAGAACATATCGGGATTGTACCAGAATTGTCCGGTACGCGTTCAATCCATCACTATCGCCATCAAGCGCCATTCTGGGCTCATATCGCGACACCTCGGGTTCCAGCCTGTCAATATCAGCCGTGGGAATGTAGGGCGGATTGCAGACAATCATATCGAACCAGCATTGCTCAGGTTTGAACGCAGTCAGCCAGTCTGACTGAACAAACTGAATTTGATCGCCCAGATTGTGATGGTGCGAATTCTGTTTGGCAGTCAGGATGGCCTGCCAGGATAAATCCGTCGCACAATACAGATGCCCTGGTCTTTCATGCGCAAGCGACAGAATTACGGCACCGGATCCGGTCCCTATGTCGAGAATTTTCATGGGAATGCATGTGGCATTGGTTTTGGACAACACGGGGATATGCTGCAGCGCGGTTTCAACCAGACATTCCGTATCCGGTCTGGGTATTAAAACATTTGGATTGACATCCAGATCCAGCGACCAGAATGCTTTTTTGCCGGTGATGTACGCGACCGGCTCCCGGTTGATGCGCCGGTGAATCAATGACTTGAATGATGCCAGTTCCGATTTGGAAAGCGGCTGATCATACTGCAGATATAGATCAATTCGTCTGAGATTCAGGGCATGTGACAACAGGATTTCTGCCGTGACGCGCGGGCTGTCAATATGATGGGTCAGAAAATAGCTGGTGGTCCATTGCAGAAGTTTGAGAATGGTCCAGTCAGGCGTCCGGGAATTCAATGGAGTCGGCATTCTCCTGCTGAAGCAATTGAGCCTGATAATAGGCAATCAGATGGTCAATGATTTCATCGATATCCCCCTGAAGAATGCTTTCCAGCCGGTAAAGTGTCAGGCCGATTCGATGATCGGTCATCCGTCCCTGGGGGAAATTATAGGTTCGGATTCTGCCGCTACGATCTCCGGTGCCAACCTGACCTTTTCGGTCGAGGGAACGTTTCTCATCCTGCTCGCTGACCATTTTGTCAAGAAGTCGCGCCCGAAGTACCGTCATGGCCTTTGCCTTGTTTTTCCACTGGGATTTTTCATCCTGGCAGGTCACCACAAGGCCCGTCGGAAGATGGGTGATGCGAACCGCAGAATCCGTGGTGTTCACCGACTGACCACCCGGTCCTGAGGATCGAAACACATCGACCTTGATGTCGCCCGGATCGATTTTAAGTTCAACTTCTTCTGCTTCAGGAAGGACGGCCACGGTGACGGCCGACGTGTGAATGCGGCCCTGGGCTTCAGTTTCAGGAACTCTTTGAACCCGATGGGTGCCACTTTCGTATTTGAACACGCTGTAAGCCCCGTTCCCCTGAATCATGGCCACGATTTCCTTGATCGCGCCAAGCCCAGTGGTATGCTGTGTCAGAATTTCAACCTTCCAGTTTCGTTTTTCCGCATATCGGCTATACATCCGAAACAGGTCGCCGGCAAAAAGTCCGGCTTCCTCGCCCCCGGTACCGGCCCGTATTTCAAGGATGATATTTTTGTCATCATTGGGATCACGGGGGAGGAGCAATTTTTTTAAATCGGTTTCTGCCTGCCCTTTCACATGGCTCAGACGGTCAATATCATCTTTGGCCATCTGCTTGATCTCGGCATCGCCATCTTTCAGAAGTTCATGACTTTCGGCAATATCTTTGACGGCGCGTTTGTATTCCTGATAGACGGAAACAATTTTGGCGAGTTCCGCATGCTCCCGAACATATTTCTGATAGGCATCCCGATCCTGTACAATCCGGGGATCACTGATCCGTTTTTCAACCTCCATAAAGCGTATTTCAACGCCTTTCAGTTTTTCAAACATGAATGAACCTTTAGACAATCACCAGCAGGCTGAAAATTGGACTCGGGCGGAATCGGATGAATTTGGACGGATACAGGAACTGTGTCCGAAAAACCGTCCATGGTGAACGATTTTGAATCAGTGTTTTATTTATTGAATTTTTCGTATTTTTTTCTAAATCGTTCAATCCGGCCAGCCGTATCGACCAGCTTTTGCTTGCCTGTAAAATAGGGATGACATTTTGAACAGATTTCCACACTGATATCGGTCCGGGTGCAGCCGACCTCCAGTATGTTGCCGCAGGCGCATTTGATGGAGGTTTGTGAGTATTTGGGGTGAATATCGGGTTTCATGGTCAGACTCCTGAAAAAAGAATGATTGATAAATAATGATTATGCATTCATGGACATCAGAAATTGTTTATTATCCTTTGTTCCGCTCATTTTTTCAAGTAAAAATTCCAGGCTGTCCACCGGATTGAGCGATGAGAGCAGTTTTCTCAATATCCAGACGCGATTCAGGGTCTCTTCATTCAGAAGCAGTTCTTCCTTCCGGGTTCCGGATTTCTTGATGTCAATGGCCGGAAATACCCGTTTTTCAGCCAGTCTGCGGTCCAGTTGAATTTCCATGTTGCCGGTTCCCTTGAATTCCTCAAAAATCACCTCATCCATTCGGCTACCGGTGTCAATCAACGCTGTGGCGATGATGGTGAGACTTCCGCCTTCCTCAATATTACGGGCCGCTCCAAAAAAGCGCTTGGGGCGCTGAAGCGCATTGGCGTCCACACCACCGGACAAAATTTTTCCACTGGGTGGTATGACGGCGTTGTAGGCCCTGGCAAGCCGTGTGATGCTGTCAAGCAGAATTACGACATCCTTTTTATGCTCAACCAATCGTTTGGCTTTTTCAATGACCATTTCCGCTACCTGAACATGTCTTTCGGAGGGTTCATCAAATGTTGAGCTGATGACTTCTGCATTGACATTGCGCTCCATGTCCGTGACCTCTTCAGGGCGCTCGTCAATCAGCAGCACAAATGGAATCACGTCCTTGTGACTGGCAATCATGCTGTTGGCAATATTCTGCAACAGCATGGTTTTGCCGGAACGGGGAGGCGATACGATCAGTGATCTCTGGCCAAAGCCAAGAGGGATCATCAAATCCATGATCCGGCTGGAATAGTTATCGGATGCGGTTTCAAGGTTGACTTTTCGGTTGGGATAGAGGGGTGTCAGGTTGTCAAAAAGGATTTTGTCGCGGGCGATTTCAGGATCTTCATAATTGACGAGTTCCACTTTCAGAAGCGCAAAATATCGTTCGGATTCTTTGGGCTGCCGAATCTGACCGGATATGGTGTCGCCGGTTCTGAGGTTGAATCGCCGTATCTGGGACGGTGAGACATAAATGTCATCCGGTCCAGGAAGGTAATTGGAACTGGGGGCCCTGAGGAAACCAAATCCATCCGGCAAAATTTCCAGCGTCCCCTCGCCATACAAATAGCCATTTTTTTCGCTCTGGGTTTGCAGGATGGCAAATATCAGATCCTGTTTTCGTAATCCGGCGGCGCCGTGGATGCTCAGCTCTTTTGCAAGCTGTGTCAGCTCGCTGATTTTTTTGTCTTTCAGGTCATTAATGTTCATTCAATGGTTACCTCGTCAGTCTCCTTTTGTGTGGTGGTTACAGATTTTCAGAATGATCGTGTATCAATGGAATTCAACGCTGCCGATGAAAACATGGTGGGGTGTTTTCACGATAACGGTCTCCCGTCATGCCGAATTTGATGGGGATGTTTCAGATTTCTGTCTGGCGTTGATTTTTTGAAAATATGGTGGTTGCACTGCTGTCACATCAGGCCATGCAGAAAGAATACGGGTTTTTGCTTCATCAGATAAGATTGTATCCGAAAACGATAGAAGATGGTTTTGGAATTTTAACCGGTATTGAGTTTGTAATGAAGGAATATGCGTGAGAGCTTTTCATTCCGGTCCTGGTCAATCGGAATGGCGGAATGGGGCCAGATAAGCCGGATGAATAAAACGGGTTGAAAAGGTCTCTCTGTGAGTCAATACTGGAAAAGAAGGTTAAGGTTAACGGTTCACTCCAAGCGAAAAGTTTATCACAATTCATTTATGATATTTTTATATCATTGTTTGATGGGCTGTCAATAACTATTCAACCGACTGTCAGAGAATATTTAGCGAGAAAATATTTCTTAAATCATATCTCGTGAAGCGTTAGTGAGATTTTCATTTCTTGAAAGAACGATTGCTGGTTATTGCCAGATGTTTCCGGAATCAAACCTCTTGACAGCCTGCCACATTCGGGTTTATAAATTTTAACAAAAGGGATATCAATTGTGCCAGGAAGGCGCATATATCTTTTTTGCTTAATCGCTGCACAACACCCTGATTCCAGGTTGATCATATCAAAAAGGCTACGAAAGCCCCGGTTCCGCATGAATGCGGCAAAAGGAATTTGTGGCCTTTTTTATTTGACGCCAAAACAGGAGTGTTTTGCTTGATGAAAAACTGGCAGTGCGCTTTATTTTCCATTACAGCCCATGCACAGATTCTTGGCATGCCGGTTGCCGAGGTAATCCAAGCCGAGAAACGGCCGGAAGATGTCCGTCTGATCATTCTGAACAATCAGCCGATATCCAGGCCGGTCAACAAACCCGCGGCAGACTCGACGCCGCAAATTCCATCGCATATTTCACCCCAAACAGCCCAGATACCGAAACCGGTTAAAACCATCCAGAGGTCCGGCAGATCCAAACCGGTCCATCCTCAAAATACAGTATCTGAAATCAGGCAGTCCGATCGCTTGGAACCTGCCATTTTGACAGAGCAGAAGACCCTTTCGGAAAGCCGTCTGCAATCCGCATTGGTTGACCCCGAGCGGTCGTCCGTGACACCCGTATCTTCCCGGATAGAAATCAGATCGGCTGAATCAGCAAATCTTAACCGAACCGCTCCGGTTTCGTCTGGAGAAAGCGTTAGGAAAAATAGTGGCTCTGTGGAAACCGAAGTCGATTCACCTGAAGGCCCCGATTTCATAATTAAAACCCAGCCCCGATATCCGCGGCTGGCCCGCAGGCTGGGGCAGGAGGGAACCGGTGTCCTTCGTCTCAATCTGGAGGCTTTCGGGCGGTTGCGGGATATCACAGTCATTTCGGGCGCTGGAACCGGATTGGATGAGGAAGCCATTCGCGCGGTACAACAATCCACATTTTTCCCTGCTGTTCGGGCAGGAAGGCCGGTTGATTCTCTGGCTCTTTTGACCATACGGTTTCAACTGGCATCAAAGGAGTAACCCTATGTTGGCGTTGTTCCTCAAAGGCGGGCCAAGGATGTGGCCAATCTTATTGTGATCGGTGCTGGCCCTGGCAGTTGCGTTAAAAATGGCGTTCAATATCGAATTGATCAGGACAGGTCTTCCCCGGCCAAGGAAAAAGACCTGCCCTTGGGAACCAGTAATCAAACACCTCAATTCCCGCCTCAAAATATATCACGGCGGCGGGAATTCGACAAGTCAGGAGATGAAACATGATATATCGACTTTTTACCGCCATGATCGTTTTTATTGCATTATTCATTGTATGCCTTTCCACTGAGACTTTTGCGGCATCGCCGGATTCTTCCACAACAATGACGCAATCAGTTGATACTGAAAATAGCGGCATGTCATCCGAAAATCCGAAGGCTTACCGGATGGAAGGCATGACTGTTACTGCCACCAAAACCGAAACGCCGGCTGACCTGCTTCCGGTTACCGCCTATACGGTCGATGAACAGGATATCGAGGCTCAGCCCAGTTATTTCATGAGCAATTTTGGTGAGTTGATCCGGGATGTTCCAGGCGTTCATGTCTCCCAGTATTATCCCTGGGGACCGCCCTGGGTGCATCTGCGCGGGACAGGATATTTCATTGGCAGAACGGTTTTTCTGGTGGATGGCATTCCGGTAACACCGTTTGTGTCACAGACCATCAGCAATCAGGACATCGACAGTGTGGATGTGGTATTGGGTCCGAGTTCCGCCCTGTACGGGGCCAACGCTTCTGGTGGCGTGGTGAATGTCATCACCAAAACCGGAAATAAAAACACCGGCGCCAATGTCGGCACAGGCTATGGCAGTAACAACACCTGGCGACCCCGCACCAGCATTGGGAACCAGACCGGAGACTGGAATTATTATTTTTCCTACAGCGGCGACTATTCGGATGGATACCAGATGAAGCCGGTCGAGGGGATGATTGATCTGTATAAAGCCAAAAAAACGCAGTATCTGTGGGATGCATCGCTGGAAGACAACGAATATGACTACAGCTATCTGATGGGAAAACTGGGTTGGCGGAATTCGAACGGTGTCGGATTCAATGCCGCTTACAACTTTGAACAGCTCTACCTGTACGGCGGTCAGCCCGGACTGGTATTAAACGATGACGGAACCCAGGGGATCGGATCGTTCAAATTTTATGCCCCTGTCGGTCACTCGGCCAAGGTGACGGCTTCTTTTGGATATCAGACGCTGGACCGGCCGGGGACCAACATCAAGGGACTTTCGCTGGTGAACGACCAACTGGTTTTGAACACAACGCCGACGACCCGAACCGAATGGAAAAACACGCGGACGCCTGTTGAGTTGCAGACCGATCTTTATATGATCGACAACAATGTTCTCACGCTGGGTGCGTTCTGGAGTCGGGAAGAAGAAAACCGGGAAACCTATACGATTTCAAGCAACGCACGGACCGATAAAACGGAATATGCCACGGATCAGACGGCATTTTATGCCCAGGATCAGATGTTTTTTCTGGATGACCGTCTCTCTTTTCTGGTTGGAATGCGCTGGGATTTCTGGAATTTTCATGATGTATTTGATCAGGCCTCCAATCCGCAGACACCGGAAGACATCGAAAAGGATCATGTCTCCTACCGCGGCGGGACGCGGTACCGATTCAATGATGTATTCACGCTCAAATCCTCGGGAGGAACGGCTTTCTGGCCTGGAACCGCTTTGTGGTTCTACCGCAATGTCACATCCGGAATGACCCAGCGGGAGGCCAACCCGGATCTTGAACCGGAAAAAACCTGGATGGTGGATCTGGGCGGCGAATTCACGATCGCCCGTACAGGAACCTTTTTCAGTATCACGCCTTATTTTGGTGAAATCGAGGATATGGTATCCTACCGGTATGATGTCAATCCAAATGTCGCCGGCGGCACCATCATCCGGACCCAGAATCTGGGAACCGCTGAAATTTATGGCGTGGAACTGGGAGCGGAACAGAAAATCACGGATCGTCTTCGACTGTTTGCATCGCTGACGCTCAACCATTCCCGACTGAAAGATTCGGGCGCCAATACCGACAACCAACTTCGGAACGCACCCGATTACTGGGGAAGCCTGGGGTTGCGATATCTCAATCCGGATCTTCTGAACGCCCAGGCAACCCTGCGGATTTCGGATGACCGGTATTATGACGATGAGAATACGGATCTTCCCTATTTTCACATGGAGGCGTATCAGACCGTGGATGCCAAGATCTGGCGGGACTGGCGGCTTTCCAAGGACTATATCCTGACAACCGGACTTTCCGGAACCAATCTCTTTGACCAGGAATATGCTTCGGAAATTGTTTATGTGGACCCCGGCCGATGCATTCAGGCCGATATCAATCTGAAATATCTGTTTTAACATCATCATGGGCATGAATATCATCAATAGACTCCTGCCGGCGTTCCTGGTCCTCACCCTATTCACATCCGGGCTGTCAGGACCGACCGTGGGAGCGGACCCGCCTCCCACCCGGCAGAATCATCTGATCATCGGTGTGGGCCGGGATTTCTTTGACGGCCCGGACAGCCGGACCTATATGCATGGTTCCACCAATACATGGGAGGCTCTGACCTACCTGGACGAATCGCTTCGGGCCAGCCCCTGGCTGGCTGAATCCTGGAAAAGCGACCATGACGACCGTGTCTGGACATTTCGTCTGCGGCAAGGCGTCCGGTTTCATGACGGTTCTTTGATGACCGCATCAGATGTTGTCACCAGTCTTGAGCGGATGAAGCACCACCCCAGATGCGATCCGACTGGAATCTTTCGGAATGTGGTGTCAATTGGGGTATCCGGTCCCAAAGAGGTGGTGATCCGCCTGACCGAATCATCTCCGGCATTTCCGAATCATCTGGCCTATTATTCCAGTCCGGTTCTCAAACCGTCCACATTTGGAAAGGATGGGAGGATCCGGGAGCTGATCGGAACCGGCCCGTATCGGGTGGAACGGGTTCAAAAAGGGCAGTCTGTTTTCCTGACCCGTTTTGACGGCTACTGGGGGACCCAGCCTGCATTTCCATACGTGACGTTTAAAACGGTTGTGGATGCTCAGGCCCGGGTCATGGCTCTGGCTGCCGGAGAAATCGATGCCATCGCCGATGTGGGTGGAATCCTTCCCGAACAGGCACAAACCGTCGGCCGCTTGAAGCAGGTTGTTCTGAAACTGCAGGAGGTGGCGACCACACATTATCTGTTATTCAATACAGGCAGGCCGGTTTTTTCAAAACCCGAAACGCGCCGGTGGCTGGCAGACCGTATCGATCGCCTCGGACTGGTAGAGACGTTTGCCGGAAAAGCAGGAAGACCGGCAACGGATTTTTATTCACCCTTGGCAGCCGACTGGCGATATGGCGGTTTGAATCCCGCTTCCGGCACCAGGCCAAACCACTCTGATCAGACCGTAATCATTCTGGTTCATTCCGGAACCATCCATCGCTGGCCTTATCTGGAGATGGCTCAGGTTATTCAAGGCCAGATACAGGCCGATGGCTTTCAGGCCAAAATCGAGGTTCAGGAAACGGGTGCATGGCAGAACACCTTTCGATCCGGGAAATGGGATTTGGCCCTGCAACCCAACACGCTGATGACCGGTGATCCGGATTTTTTCTTTTCCTATTATATCGCATCCGGTGCACCCTACCATTTGGGATATCAGAATCCGGAAGTCGACAAATGGATACAGAATGCCAGAATCGCATGTGAGATAAAAACCCGGCAGGACCTGTATCGTCGCATCTGTGATCAACTGAATCTGGACTTGCCCATTCTGCCCCTGTATCATGATATCTGTCTTTATGCCCATGGCGCGAAGATCGATCATTTCATGATGGATCATACCTTTCGGGTTCGACTGGATTTGATCACACCAAAGGAATCACTTCATGGACCCTGATGTTTTTCTTCAATCCTTCTGGCATGAAACCTGGAAAACGACACGACGCCAATCCATTCTTCAACAGACCCAGTCCAACGCGCCGGACAGGTGGCAGTCCTTTTACAACACGGTCAGCGACATCTGGCAGGACATGATTGGAGACGGAAGAAGTCTTTCCCGAAAGGCAGCGGGTTTATTGATCCGGGAAGGTGTGATCCGGACGGGTGATTCGGTTCTGGATATCGGATGCGGCCCTGGCGCGCTTGCGCTCACCTTTGCCGAAAACGGTATCCTGACGACGGCTCTGGATTCCAGCCCCGCCATGCTGTCCCAAATGATGGCAGAAGCAACCGGTCATGGATTAACAGGCATTGTGCCGGTGCATTCCGACTGGTGCGATTATCGGCCAGCGATTTTATTCGATCTGGTTATTGCGGCCTTTTTTCCACCATCCATGACACCATCCGGTATCAAAAGAATGGAAAGCCTGTCAACCGGGTTTTGTGCCGTGATTGTCGGCACTGGAAACGAACCATTTCCCATTCGAAAGAGATTGTGGAAACAATTGATCCAAACACCCTTACCCCACCCTGGCCGTCAGTTGATATGCGCCATCAATTATCTGATGACATCCAACCGAAATCCCAATGTAAACCACATTTCATTACCGGTTTCCATCAAGCCGCCAATCGAAGCAATCAGACGATATTACCAGCGTTATTTTTCGATATTTGGAATCGATGCGCTGCTGGTGAAAGACGCACTAGAAACAGAGCTGACCGGTTTTTTACAGACAGACGACGGCTCACTTCCAGGCCAAATGGATGCTGCGCTGATCTGGTGGAAGCCCTTTTCCGGACAACGGAAGGCAGGCAGAGAACAGGGAAGGGAGGTCAGGTGATGCGCACAGTGCTCGCCCATGTGGGATATGGTCTCATCATTCTGCTCGGGATATCCATGATCACGTTTGGACTGCTGGTGCTGGCCCCGGGTGATCCGGCCGAAATTCTTCTGCAAATCCGGCATGAGGTCCCTCAGCCAGAGCAAACAGCGGCATTTCGTCAGGAGCTTGGATTTGAAAAGCCGCTGGCTTCTCGATATATTGACTGGCTCTGCAAAGCCTTAACCGGTGATCTGGGACGCTCGTGGCAAAATGGTGAACCGGTAGTCAGTGAACTAATTGCACGCTTGCCGGCAACAATTGAACTGGCGCTGTCCGCTTTTCTGATTATCCTTTTACTGTCAACAGTCCTTGGAACAATCGCTGCAATCGGACGGAACCGTATCACGGATTCATTCTGCCGGATGCTTTCCATTCTGGTCATGTCTGTACCCGGTTACTGGCTGGGGTTTTTGTTGATTTATTGTTTTGCAATCCATCAGGGGTTTCTTCCGGTCATGGGCCGGGGCAGTGTGCAACACATCATTCTTCCGGCCATCACATTGGGACTGGGCACTGCAGCCATGCATGGCCGTGTTCTTCGTGCCACACTGATCGATGTTCTGGGCCGGGACCATGTCCGGTTTGCCATTGCCAAGGGTCTGAAATTTGGAACCATCATGAGACGGCATGTCATCAAAAATGCGTTGGGTTCCGTCATGACCCTGTGGGCGATATCACTGGGACATCTATTGGGCGGTTCTGCGATTGTCGAATCCGTGTTCTCCTGGCCGGGTTTGGGCAGACTGGCCGTCGAAGCGGTACTTGCCCGGGACATTCCCATGATTCAGGGCACGGTCCTAATTGCAGCAGTTTTTGTCGTTACTGCAAACATCATCGGCGATACCGTTCACAAATGGCTGAACCCGTATCTTCAACATGGCGCCCGATGATGCGGCAGGGATTTCACTGGAACGGGTCGATGATTTCAGGATGTCTTATCCTGGGAGTGATTCTGGCATGCGGCACAATGGCGCCAGTCCTGTCATTTCATGATCCCATTCAGATTGATCTGGCAAAACGTCTTCACCCGCCGGATTCACGCTTTCCGCTTGGCACCGATCATCTGGGCCGGTGCACCTTTTCCAGGATGATTTACGGGGCGCGAATTTCTCTGGGTACATCGCTTGCCGCCACCATCTTCTCCCTGATTCCGGGAATGATCACAGGCATCTTGGGTGGACTGTCCGGGCGGTTTCTGAACGCACTTTTTCGGGGGGGCATTGATATGGCCCTGTCTTTTCCCGGGTTTCTTCTGGCGCTTATTGTGATCGGTATCATGGGCCAATCCCTGTTGGGACTGGTGATGGCGATTGCCATGGCCAACATGGCCTGGTGGACACGCTTTATCCGGGATCTCGTTTCTGAAGCCGCGGCACGGGAGTTTGTGCTTGCCGGGCGGGTTGTCGGTGTCCGGGGATGGCGGCTGTTTCGGCAATACCTTTTCCCTCAGATATGGCCTTCGGTTTTGATCGCGGCCTCTCTTCGATCCGGATGGAGCATCATGGCCGTATCGGGACTGAGTTATCTGGGACTTGGATTCCAGCCGCCGACACCCGAATGGGGTACCATGCTCCAGGAATCACGCCTGTATCTGGGCAAGGCACCCTGGCTCATGCTCAGTCCGGGTGCTGCTGTAACCCTGACCGTTCTGGGATTCAATCTGCTGGTGGAAGGGTTGCGGGACGCATTTCAGATACGGGAGGCAGGCGTTTATTGAAATGAAACTTCTGGAAGCAGTCCGGATAAGTGTCGGATATGAAAAATCGGGTGCTGAAATAAAATTGCTGGAAGGCATCGATTTGACACTGGAAGATGGCGAAACAGTGTCGATTGTCGGCGCCAGTGGTTCAGGAAAAACCCTGACAGGCTATACTCTGGCCGGCTTGATTCCGCCTCCGCTCAGGGTTCTGTCAGGGATTATCCGGTTTCAGGGCATGACTCTCAAATCCAGTTATCCAACCGCATGGCGTGATGTGAGAGGCAAAAAAATATTCATGTTGTTTCAAAGCCCGGCCTCGGCTCTGAATCCGGTTGTTTGTGTCAGAAATCAGATTGCAGAAATCCTGGTGGATGTCAAAAAGGTTGGAAGATCTCTTGCCATGCGGCGTTCGAACGATCTTCTGGAAAAGGTTGGTATGTCAGCCGAAAAGGGGAATGCTTTTCCATTTCAATTGAGCGGCGGCATGAGACAACGGGTGCTCATCGCTCTTGCGATTGCGCTTGAACCCGCTGTTCTCATTGCAGATGAACCTGCCGTGGGGCTGGATCCAATACACCAGTTGGAAATTCTTCAGATTTTGAAAAATTTGAGTTTGCAGCATCAGATGGCCATGATTGTCATCACCCATGATTTGCGGATCGCATCCTTTCTGACACATCGTGCCATTGTGATGTCGCAGGGCAGAATCCTGGAAAGCGGCAGCATCGCCAATCTGATTCAGACCCCTAAGCACGCCTTTACCCGGAATCTGATCGACAGTCTGAGGTTTATGGAAGGGATTTAGATGAAGCCGCTTGTACGAATCGAATCCATTTCCAGATGTTATTCGCTACCGAACAGAATCGGAAAAAGTTGGGCGCTGAAAGATGTCAGTCTGAACCTGCCCGACGGGCAGGCGACCGGACTTGTCGGAGAAAGCGGGGCTGGCAAGAGTACCCTGGCGCGACTGATCCTCGGGCTGGAGAGGCCGGACTCGGGTCACATCGTGTTTGACGGAAAAAATATTGCCGTCAAACGCCGCCGACTGAATTTGACGCGACAGATACAGATTATCTGGCAGGATCCGATGATTTATCTGAATCCGTACGACACCGTGGCCGGACTGATCTCAGAACCCATGATCGGTTCCGGGGTGACTGGGCGCGCGGTTTTGCAGGATTGTGTGGTGGACCTGATGCATGCCGTCGGGTTATCTCCGGATTTGGCCGAAAGAAGACCACATGAGCTGAGCGGCGGCCAGTGTCAGCGCGTGGCCATTGCCAGAGCGATTTCCGTCAGACCCAGACTGTTGATCTGTGATGAACCGCTGTCCAGCCTAGATATCCCCCATCAGGCACAAATTCTCAAACTGCTGTTGGATCTACAAACGCAATACGGACTGACCTGCCTGTTCATCAGCCATGATTTGACCGCTGTCCGGAAATTTTGCACACAAATGGCCATCATCAAAGATGGCAGGATTGTTGAATCAGGCAATACGATGCACATCCTTCACAACCCCTTGCACCCGTACAGTCGGCAACTGATCAACACCATGACGATAAACGCTATTGGTTTAAAATAAGCGTGCGTCTTCCAAATATTTTTTAGACACGTTACGGGCCTTGTCGGGGGAGAATGCTTTTTCTTTATGTTTCTCATCTTGCGACAGTCAACAACCTGGTGTATTAACGCGTATCGAATATTTTAATTTCGGTTGATTGGTCTGAATTGAAAAGGAATGACATGAAACACCATACGCACGATTTTGTTGAAACGTATCAGGGACTCGTCGGATATGGCCTGGACAGGGAAACCGATGAGAATACGGTGATCTATTATCTTCAAAAATTTTCGGATGACGCCCTGGTGCGGCATCTTGCCAGCAAAATGACAGGGGATGAACTGGAAGAGGTGTTTATGCTGATTAACCGGATATTGAAACATCACCTTTCCGAGAATGAATATCATCAACTGTTTCTGAAAGATGACCATGATCATTCATGATCGTCAGCGGCAGACAGGAAATTTGAAAAACGTGTCATGGAAAGGAAAACGCGATGTTGACTGAAGAACACCTGCATCGGTATGCCGATGTTTTGATATGGGGTCTGAAAACCGCCAGGGCCAAACCATTTAAAAAACAGGATGTTATTTTGATCCGGTATGAAAAACCGGGCATCCGTCTGGTCGAAATTCTTTATGAAAAATTGCTTCTTCAGGGATATCATCCGATTCCGCGGCTGGCGCTGAGTGTGGAAATGGAAAAATGCTTTTACCATCATGCCGATTCCGCTCAACTGACATTTATTCCACCGGGTGATAAAGAGCTGTACGAACGGTTGAACGGGAATATTTATGTGAATGCCCCGGAGTCCATTACCCATCTCCAGGCTGTTGATCCCAAACGGATCGGCAAATCGGCCGTGGCCCGAAAAATTTTGCGGGATATCATGACGGGTCGGGAAGAAAAAGGTGAACTGGGCTGGACCCTTTGCGTCTATCCCACAGTGGAACTGGCGCGGCATGCGCAGATGAGTCTTGAGGAATACACGGCGCAGATCATCCGGGCCTGTTACCTGGATCATCCGGATCCGACAGAGCAGTGGAAAGGCGTTTATAAAAAAGCCATGACCATTAAAAAATGGCTGAACAGCCTGGATGTTCAGACCTTTCATATTGAATCCGAGCGAACCGATCTGATGATCACTCCGGGTAAAAAACGAAAATGGATTGGTGTAACCGGGCATAATATCCCCAGCTTTGAATTGTTCATATCGCCGGACTGGCGCGGAACCAGGGGTGTTTATTTTTCAGATCAGCCTTCCTATCGCAGTGGAAATTATGTTAAAAATATCCGCCTGGAATTCGATAAAGGCAAAGTGATCCATGTGTCTGCTGAGACCGGGAAAGAGTTTATCATCAAACAACTGGCCATGGATACCGGTGCCAACCGAGTCGGTGAGTTTTCGCTGACAGATAAACGGTTTTCCAAAATTGACCGGTTTATGGCCAGTACCCTGTTTGATGAAAATTTTGGCGGACAGAACGGCAATTGTCATATTGCTGTCGGTTCGTCCTATTCAGATACATATGATGGCAATCCGGCAGAGTTGACTCCGAAAACCAAGCAGCAATTGGGATTCAATGATTCCGCGCTTCACTGGGACCTGGTCAATACCGAACCAAAACAGATCACCGCTCATCTGATCGATGGCCGTCGGGTATTGATTTACCAGGATGGTGAATTCTGTTATTCGTAAACCAAGTTGTAAAATTAACGCTTCAAGGAATATGAAATGAAAATTCTGATTACCGGAGGAGCCGGTTTTATAGGGTCGCATCTGGCTGAGGCCTGTCTGAATCACGGAGATGATGTATATATTATTGATGACATGTCAACCGGATCCAAAGACAACATCCAACCATTTATGGATGACGATCGTTATCGTGGCCGCCTGTTTCTCACCATCGACACCATTTTGAACCATGATACGATGCTGGAGCTGGTCGGAACCTGCGACGTGGTTTATCATCTGGCCGCGGCTGTGGGTGTCCGGCTGATTCTTGAAAAACCCCTGGAGTCCATCCGGACCAATATCCAGGGCACGGAAAAAGTTCTGGAGCTTTGTAACAAGTTCAAGAAAAAAGTACTGGTGGCATCCACCTCCGAGGTTTATGGCAAACACCTTCATGCGCCACTGGTGGAAACAGACAACATTATATACGGGCCTTCCAGCAAATTCAGATGGAGCTATGCCGCATCCAAACTGATGGATGAATTTACGGCGTTGGCCTATTATCGGACACATGGCCTGAAGGCGGTGATCACCCGGCTGTTCAACACGGTCGGCCCCCGTCAGACCGGAGCATATGGCATGGTGATTCCACGGTTTGTGTCACAGGCATTAAAAAATGAAACCATGACCGTATATGGGGATGGCAGTCAGACCCGAACCTTTACCTATGTAAAAGATGTGGTGAACGCCCTGATCGGACTGATGAACCATGATGCGGCTGTTGGCGAGGTCTTTAATGTAGGCGGTATTGAGGAAATCTCCATCCTAGATCTGGCCCAAAAAATCACTGACATGACCGGATCACGGTCCAATATTGAACTGATTCCATACGAGACAGCTTTTGGTCGTGATTTTGAAGACATGCAAAGACGGGTTCCCAGCATCGAAAAAATTAATAAACTGACCGGCTATGAACCGAAAACCGGGTTGAACGAGATACTGGCGCAGGTGATCGATCATATCAAGCGGTCATAAAGGAGAGCAAGTATGGTTGTGGATACGCCGGGATGGGTAACAGACGATATTCTGCTTCTGGGAAGAACCGAATCGTGTGTGTATCTGCTGCGGGGGGCTGATGAGTATGTCATGCTTGGCGGTGGATGCAGTTATATTGTTCCGGATATGCTGGAACAGTTGAACCGGTTTGGAATTGAGGAACAGAAGGTTCGCCGAATGGTCATTTTGCATTCACATTTTGATCACTGCGGTGTTATACCGTTTTTTAAAACACGCTGGCCCTGGGCCACCGTCGTGGCATCGGAACGGGCCCGGTCGCTTTTGTCCTCACCCCAGGTGGTTCAAAGCATCGCGTCTCTCAATAACATGCTGGCAAAAAATGTTGGCTTGTCGAGGCAGTTGTTCAGTCTGAAGGCGGATTTTTCAGGAATCACGGTTGAAGAAACGGTCAAGGAAGACGATATCATACACTGTGGCTTCCGCCAGTTGCGGGTTCTGGATGTCCCCGGTCATTCATCCTGCGCCATTGCGCTGTATGAACCGCAACTCAAAGCCCTTTTTGCCAGCGATGCGGCCGGAATTCCATTTGGAGATCAGGTGTTTACTGCGGCCAATTCCAATTATGACGCTTACATGAAAAGTCTGGATAAAATGGCCGGACTGGAGATCGACATTCATCTGGCCGAGCATTATGGGGCCAGAACGGGTGAAGACGGCAGGCTGTTTCTGAACAAAGCGCTGCAATCCGCGGTGGAAACCCGAACGCTTCTGGAAAAATCCTATCGTCAGACCCAAAATGTCGAAGAAAGCACCAAACAAATCGTTCAGATCATCATGGCGAGTCGTCCACGGGATTTTTTTCCCCAGGCCGTCATTGAACTGGTCGTCGGGCAGATGATGAAATATGTTGCGGGGGTCATGGACACATCGGATCAGCGTGATTCGAATTCAATCGTATTGGAAAACCTGTGAAGGAAATGCTCCGACTGTGTGTATCGAACAAAAAAGGAAGGCATCATGACCGAAAAGGCGGCAGTCCATCATGAGTCATGGATTCAAACGGAAATCCAGCATTTTGTGGCGACATCGCCTGGAAATTGTCTGGGTAAAGAGGAATTCGAACCGGCTTTTGGAAAACCCCTGGTTGGATTTTCAAACGGGGCTGATCCGCTTTACGATGAATATGTCGCACATATCGGAAATTTTTATCTGACCCCGCTGAAAACATTTCAACAGGCATTTCCTGAGCAGCAGACCGTCACGGCTGCAGAACTCACCGTGATCAGTTGGATTTTACCTTCTACGGCTGCCACGCGAAAGGATCATTCGATCAGGAACCGCCATCCGTCTGAACGGTGGGCGCGCACCCGGTATTATGGTGAGAAGTTCAATGAGGCATTGAGACGGCATGTGGTAGACAGACTCTTGGATCAGGGTATTTCAGCCATGGCGCCTGTTCTGGCGCCGTTCTGGCAAAAAAGCATGGATGGGCCATATGCGCCCTGCTCCAACTGGTCCGAACGTCATGCTGCCTATGCTGCCGGTCTGGGAACATTTGGCCTGTGCGATGGACTCATCACACCTGTTGGAAAGGCCATTCGGACCGGTTCCGTCGTGGCCCGCTGCCCGATTCCCCCCAGCCCCAGACCTTACACGGATCACCATGCCTGGTGTCTTCATTACAGCCATGGCACCTGCGGAAAGTGCATCCCCCGATGCCCGGTCAATGCGATCAGCCATTCCGGGCATGACAAAAAACGCTGTATGGCCTATACCCATGAGGTCATGAGCGCCTATCTGATAAAAACATATCAAATCAAGACATATGCCTGCGGCCTGTGTCAGGCTGGTGTTCCATGCATGGATCACATTCCGGCGCCGGAAGAGGGCTGATACCCGTGTCAGGATTTCTCCCCGGTCAGAGACCGCTGATGATTTTGGCAAACTATTCTTCCTGTAACGTAAAAAAAAGGGGGGGGTTAGGGGCCAGGATGCGGTATGTCAGTTAAGATACGGTGCTCGGCAAGAAACGCCAGAACATCGCTCCAGAATACACGCCAGTCAGGCGGGCAGTCGTTATGGCCGCTGTCATAGGATATCAGTTTACTGATTCTGGCGGATGAATGCAGTTGAAGGGCATGATCAAACGGGATGATCTCATCCTGTCTGCCATGAAGAATCAATACCGGATGATCATATTGTTGAATGAAAGACAGATTGTCCATGGGATCACGGACCAGAAAAGGGGGTAGTCCATATCTGACTGCAAAGGAGCGGATGCTGGTGAATGTGGATATCAGAATCATGGCGGCGGATGGCCTGATCCGTGCCAGACTGCACACGGCGCCGCCACCGATGGATCGGCCAAACAGAATGATCCGGGTTGGATCCACCCGATCCTGAGTCAAGAGAAGATCATAGGCTGTGGCCATTGCCCGGGTGATGCTGGCCTCTGACGGGATGCCGGTTGACCGGCCATAGCCTGGAAATTCCACCAGAAGCAGATGAACGCCGTTTTTGGGAAATTGATCCAGATATTCGGGCCAGAAGTCAATCAGCTCTGCATTTCCATGCGAAAAAATAACCGCAGGGCAGGGGGGTTGAAATTTGTCATCTGCCGGCATGAACCATGCTTCAACCGTCTCTTTTTCGGTATTGACCATCCAGCGGTCAACATTTTTCGGCAGTGACAGTCCAGTGGCAGCCGCAATCATGCTGCGCGGAAATATCATGGACCGCTGCAGAAAAAACAGCAGACCCGCATAGGCTGCGTACAGTCCGGCAAGGGTCAGGATGACATGAATCAGTCTATATCCCCTTTCCGATAATATTGGGGTCATTTTCAAGCCGTTTCTGAATCCCCTTGCCGATGTTGTAGGTCCGGTTGAAATCCGACCAGAACTCGTTGTCCTTGCTTTTCCAGTCCGGCCCGAATCGCTCATCAAAATAGGTTCCCAGTTTTTTGAACAACAGTTCCCAGGGCGGAATACCGTTCTGATAGGCGCTTAAAAGATCTTCCAGCAGTGTATCCAGTTCGACCAGCGTTTCTTTGGGCAGGTAGGAAATGGCGCCTTTGCGGATCGATTCGATAAGGGTTTCAGGTGTTATGGCATGCGCGGTCAGCATGACCGTTGGAATTCCGCGATAAACCGCCTGTTCAAGCAGCCCCAGTCCATTCACACCCATGATGTCGAGTATCGCCAGATCATACCGGTTGTCTTTGATTTTCCGGGAAGCGGTCTCATAATCCCTGGCTTTGTCAGTTCTGGCCATGTCCAGAATATCCTCGATGGTTTCCAGCACATCTTCTTCATCATCAACGATCAGAATGCGCTTTCCCTTCAGCAACGATGGGGCTTCTGCCATAAGAATCCTCCTAAAGAGTTTCAGGTTTTAAGTTTTAAGGGGCAAACAGGGGCGTTTGCAGTCATCCGGCTTCCGATCTCTGACTTCCGGCCTCTGTATTTATGAAACCGGTAAAACCAGGCGGAACACGGTACCCATTTCTTTGTCACAGATCACCGAAACATCCCCATTCATGGATCTGGCCATGATCCGGGCGCCGGCCAGACCCAGACCATGTCCGTTTCTGGACAGGTTCTCGGACGCTTTCACCTGGGTATACCGTTGAAAAACCGTTTCATGATGTTTCGAATCGATACCGGGGCCGTCGTCCTGAATCTCCACAGTCAGCAGACCTGCGATATGATCCATTCGAATATTCAAGCACTCTTTCCGGTAATGCAGCGCATTTTTTATCAGATTTCCGACAACCTGACTGAATTTGGTTTTATCCTGGATCATTTCAAATGCTGTCATCTTGGCATCGATCTGCAAATGAATACCGTTTTCCTTCAAAATTCGAAGCTGCTCCAGGCTGTCACTACAGGCCGATACCTGTTCATGGATTGCGGAACACTGTGTTTCAATTGCTTCCATCAGACTTTCAAACATCACATAAACAGGACTGAAGACCATACAGTTGAAGCAGCCTGCCTGTGACCGGCCGATTTCCAGAAGATTGTACATCATGCTTCTTGTTTTCTGAGCGTTGCGAAGGACGCGCTTGAGCGTTTTTTCCTGCCTGGGGGATAATGGACCGTTGGTTTCCCGGCGATCGAGAAGGGAGCGGACTCCTGTTTCAATGACCGCAACCGGATCCTTGAGATCATGAATCAACAGTTCGATCTGCATCTCCCGAAAAAATTGGCCCTGATCAGGCGTCTGGTTCTTCTGCTCCGACATCTTCGACATCCTTACATATGAAATCCTACCGTAACCGTGGTTCCACCCGACTCCAGGCAGTCTTCTGTGCGGCTGCAGAACCGGCACTGCGCGATATCACCCGGACAGAGATCCTCGTTTCTGGGAATATACCGGCATCGGGTCGAGAACAGGCCGATTGTAAAATGATACCTTTCAGAAAATATCTTCATTCGAAGCAGATCGAATCCCCGTCCACCGGCATAGAAATCATACGGCTTTTTCGTTGAATACTCAAGTGTTCCCCGGGTGGTGACATGGCTTTGAAAGATCCGTTTCTGGTCATCGGCCGTAATACCGACTCCAAAATCGGTCACTGTCAGTTCCGGTCCGCTGCTGCCGGTTGCGACACGTACCTGAATCAGGCTTTTGTCGGGTGTGTTTTCAACCGCGTTGCGAATGAGACCGGTAATCACTTTTTTCAGAACATCCGATGGAATGAAAACCGGATCGGTCTGCGACAGGTCAACATCCAGAGTGCATTGTCTGTGACTGAACTCGATTCGGATATTCTGAATCAACTGATTTACAAATGCAGTCAGATCGATTTCCTCAGAAACAGAATCTGTTGGGCCGAACAGGGAATCGATGCGCTGGCGGACACGGTCCACAATACGATCCTCGCCGATTTCTTCGACCAGAACTTCCAGTTCATCCCTGCAGGCTTCCACCAGATCCGTCATCATATGATAGGCCCGGAAATCCTTCTGACGGAGAATATCTTCAATCTCATACTGCATTTCCAGAATCCGGTCAAGATTCCGGGCCGCTCTTTCCAGAATTCGATGGACGCCGGACCCGGAACTGGACGGTAACCGGCTTTTCAGCAGACCAATCGAAGCGGACAATACGGAAACCGGGGTTTTCAGCTCATGGGACAGATGATGGATGACTTTTTCTTTGGCCCAGTTGAGGCTTTGGACCTCTTCGTAGGATTTTTTCAGTTCTTCATTGATGATGGCATTTTCGACAGGATAAGCCACTGTCGAGGCAATGGCGCTTAACAGTTCGATATCCGCTTCGTCGAAACCGCCATTTTTTTTGTTGACGGCACACAGTACACCAATGATCCGATCCGGTGTGCGTATGGGAACATCCAGCATGCTGTTGGTCTGATACCCGGTTTCATGATCGACAAAAGCAAAATAATAGGGACTTTGGGATGTATCCGGAACAATGAGCGGCTCTCCGGTTCGATACACGTATCCGGCAACCCCCTTGTCAACCGGAAAGCGGATTTCCTTCATGCGCTGACCGGTTCCGGAATCTCCAAAATTGGTGGCCCGGAAATAGAATTCATTCCGTTCCTCATCCAACAGGATGACCGATGCCCCATCGACCGCCAATAGTTCCTGAACTTCCCGAACGATGAAATCCAGCCGTTCGTCGAGTCGCCTGTACTGATACAGGGCTTTGGCGATTCGAAACATGGCCTGATTGACGCGGCTGATCTGCTTTTCCGCCGTGACATCGCGAAGCGTGATGACCTGACCGGCCGGTTGTCCGGCTTCATCATAGAAAATGGCGCCATCAATGATGATATCCAGCAGTCTGCCATCCCGTGTCAACCGCTGCGTCTCGACGCCATAGACCACCCGTTCAGCCAGCAAACGTATCAGACCTTCGCGGGTTTGCTCCTTCAGGTGATCCGGAACAAACGGAATATGTTTTCCTTCCAGTTCCTGAAGGGTCCAGCCAAATACTTTTTCAAAGGCCGGATTCAAATAGGATACCGTGCTGTCCAGATTGAACACAAAAACCGGGTCCGGCAAAAAATTCAAAAACGCACGGTACCGCTGCTCGGCGATGAAACAGGAATTTGAATTTTTGGGATCGGTGTCGGATGTCACGGAAGGCCTTTGTTCAGAAGTCAGAGACCAGGAGTCAGGGATCAGGGGCCAGAGATCAGAGGCCAGAGACCAGACGTCAGAGATCAGAAGCCAGAGGTCGGAATCTTCCGATGGGTTCCGACTTCTGACATCCGTCTTCCGACCCCTGTTTTTTTATCTCAAATGCCGCGGTCTTTCGTCAACCACCCGCAACGCCTTGCCTTCGCTTCTGGCAATGAATTTGGGTTCAACCAGATTGATTTCGACACTGATGCCCATCATTCCCCGAATATGCCCGGAGACTTTGGCCTCCACCTGCAACCGTTTTTCAGGACCGGAATCATAAATTTCTTTTTTCCCCTCGACCTGTACCACCAGTTGATCCAGATAGCCTTTCTTTCTGACAACCAGCCGGTACTGGGGTTCGACCTCGGGAATTTCCAGAAGCAGCGACTCGATCTGGGATGGAAACACATTGACGCCGCTGATGATCAGCATGTCATCGGTTCTGCCTGACAACTTTTCCATTTTCAGAAGGGTTCTGCCGCAGGAACAGGGCTCCTTGATAAACCGGGTGATGTCCTTGGTTCGGTAACGGAGTATCGGCATGGCCTTTTTTTGGAGAGATGTAAACACCAGCTCCCCTTTTTCACCCAGCGGCAACGGTTCAAATGTCACCGGATCGACCACCTCGGCCAGAAAATGATCTTCATTGATATGCAGGCCATTCTGTTCGATACAGTCAAACGCCACGCCAGGTCCGGAAAGTTCGGTCAATCCATAGGCCTCCATGGCCTTGATGCCCATGCGCTCCTCGATTTCGTTCCGCATGGCAATCGTCCAGGGCTCTGCCCCGAACACGCCGACCCTGAGCGGGAGTGAACGGATATCCACCTTGAGTTCTTCGGCACGCTCGGCAATGGTCAACGCATAGGATGGCGTGCTGAACAGGACGGTTGCATTAAAGTCTTTCATCAGGGTAATCTGACGCTCCGTCAGTCCGGAACTGGTCGGCACGACGGTACACTTCAACTTGGAAGCGCCCTGATGAAAACCAAAGCCACCGGTAAACAGACCATAACCATAGGCATTCTGAACCATATCATCTTCCCGGACCCCAGCGGAAAAGAGGTTACGAGCCATACACTCGGACCAGTTTTCCAGATCACTTTCGGTATAGGGGCCGGTGATGGGCTTTCCGGTCGTTCCGGAGGATGCATGGACCCGCACCACGTCTTTCAGCGGAACCGCACATAATCCAAACGGGTAATTGTCCCTCAAGTCATTTTTAACCGTAAACGGCAGTTTGGCCACATCTTCCAGATGCTGAATATCGTTTGGATGCACATTCAGCTCATCCAGTTTCCGGCGGTAAAAGGGAACCTGTTCATATGCCCAGGCCACGGTTTCCTTAAGGTTCTTAAGTTGTAACTTTTTTAAATCGGCTACCGGCATGCTTTCAATTGTGTCATTCCAGAACATACGGTCTCTCCTTGAATCACAACAGGTTGGGGGGATGAATTATGAATTTTGATTAAAACCCATATCAAATGCCTTGAGGTTGATATCCAGAAACGCGGGTTTGGTTTTTGACCGGATAGCGGTTTTGACAGTTTCCGCAGTCAGCGGCAATACGCCGGTTCGGGTCAGCGCACCCAGCAGCACAATATTGACGGCCATGACATTTCCGGCTTCTTTGGCCATGGCGGCCGCATCCAGTGCAATCAGTTTTGCGGTTTTGGCGCGAATCAACCGCTGGAGTTCGTTCAGGTCCGGATAAACACCCTTCCCGATGGCTACGGTAAATGGGGGAAGCGGGCTGATGTTGGTGACGACAACGGTTTTGGAATTGCATTTGTTGAGAGCCCGAAGGGTTTCAGACGGTTCAAATCCGACCAGCACGTCCGCCTCGCCATCCGAGATGATCGTGCTGCTGGCTTTTCCAAAAACAAGTGATGATTCGACGACGCCACCCCGCTGCGCCATTCCATGAATTTCGCTCATTCGAAACGGTACTCCGGAAAGCAGCGCGGCTTCTCCCAGAACACTGGACGCCAACAGATTTCCCTGACCGCCTACTGCGACAATGATCAGTCTTGTTGTATCAGACATGGTTAAAATCCCTTAATGTTAAAAAGTTCATCATCGGTTTATGTGTTTCATGCCTTTAATGGAACAATGGCGTTTTCCGGGCAGATCTGGGCGCATACCGCACATCCGGCGCACATGACCGGATCGATTTTGACCCGTTCATTCTCGATGAAAAATGCCGGACATCCCAGCAGATTGACACAGTTCCGATGATTTTTGCATTTATCATTGATGGTAAAGGGTCTGGATTTTGTTTTTTTGAGACTTTTGGCATACAGCGTGCACATCTCCTTGGCAATGACAACGGAAACACCTTTAAAATTAAGGGCTTCACGAATGGTCTCGATACTTTTGCCGACCTTGTAGGGATGAATCACCGATATGTGCGGAACACCAATGGCCTTAACGATTTCCTCTATGGACAGCCTGCCATATCCGTCTCGATTCATCAGACTCATATCGACACCGGGGTTGGGCTGGTGTCCGGTCATGGCCGTGATGCCATTATCCAGAATCATCAGAGTAAAATTATGATTGTTGAAAACGGCATTGATCAAACCCGTGATGCCGGAGTGAAAAAATGTCGAATCGCCGATGAACGACACCACTTTCTGATCGGAAACCCGGGAAAATCCACAGGGTGTGCTGGTGGACCCGCCCATGCAGATCAAAAAATCCCCCATTCCCAAAGGTGGCAGAAATCCCAGTGTATAGCAGCCGATATCTGTCGGATAGATGGTGTTCATGCCTTCTGCGGCTTTTTTGACCTCATAAAAGGTGGCCCGGTGGGAGCATCCGGCACATAAATTGGGTGGCCGCTGAGGAATTTCCGGAACATCTGAAATATCCACAACCGGCTCCGGTGCATAAGGTACACCAAAATAACCGGCAATCACCTGACGAACCTGTCTCGGGCTGTATTCATACAGTCTGGAAAAGAGGTCTTTGGCTTTGCCCCTGATCGGAATCATGATGCCGGATTCCTGGGCGATCGATCGAACCGACTCTTCCATAAACGGCTCGCCTTCCTCGACCACCAGGACTTTTTCACAGTCTTTCAGAAACGATGTGATACGTTCGGTTGGCATGGGATGCGAAAATCCAATGCGCAATACCCGTGTCCGGTCGGAAATCTTCAGGTCATCTATGGCATCCTGAACATAAGCCTCACTGACACCGTTGCAGATGATTCCCCACTTACCGGTTCCGGAAACGCGGTTGTAGGGAGATGCGTTTGAAATCTCAAGTGCCTTGTCCAGATTGGCCAGAAGTTTGACATGAAGTTTTCGGGAAACCGCAGGAACTGTTACATAATTGAGGGGGTCTTTTTTGAATGTGCCTTTTGTGACGCGGGGTTTGATGGAGCCCAGTGTGACCGGCGCAGTTGAATGATTGATCCGGGTGGTGGTGCGAAACAGGACCGGTTCGTGAAGTTGCTCGGACAGATCGAATGCATATCCGATCATCTCTTTGGCCTCTTCCACAGATGAGGGCTCAAGGATGGGTAGCCCGGACAACTTGCCATAATACCGGTTATCCTGTTCGTTCTGACTGGAAAACATGAACGGGTCATCGGCGGTCAGAATGACCAGTCCGCCGGTTACACCGACATAGGCCAGGGTCATCAGGGCATCGGCGGCCACATTCAGGCCGACATGTTTCATCATGCACATGGTTCGAACGCCGCAATTGGCGCTTGCGGCAGCCACTTCCAGCGCAACTTTTTCATTGGTGCTGTATTCAAAATACAGATCACATTCCTGGGACATCTGGAAAAAATTCAATGAAATTTCTGAAGAAGGCGTTCCCGGATAGGTTGTGGTCACGGCGACGCCAGCCTCGATGGCGCCACGGGCAATGGCTTCATTGCCAAGCAGCACCATTTGTGAGCCGGGTTTGTCTGTCAGTAGTTTATGCATAAAATCTATCCTTAATGAAAAAGTGAACAATGTTCAGGAATGGGGTATAAGAATGCACGGTCATTCCGGCGAATGCAGGAATGAAGCCTCAAGTTTTAAGTGTTAGGTTTTAAGTGGATGAATCTTAACACTTAAAACGATAAACAATTTACATTTTTCTGCGCGTATAAATGGTTTTATACCGCCCGGTTGATGCAGTCATGCACTCTGTGCAACCGGTTTCGCCATCCGGATCAAAGGGTTCGAGGCGAACCTCGAACCCGATTTCCTCATACATGGAAACGACATCGGAAAGACGGGGCTCATCCAGCGAATTTTGCCGTTCCCATCCGTCCAAAGTCAGCATTTCATCCCGCTGACCGGCCATGATCGATCAGGCCCCTTTGAACTCGGGACGTTTTCGTCCGGCAGTACTCAGCCCTTCCAGCGCATCTGCCGTTGAAAAAATTTCGGCCAGTCGTCCCAGCTCAATTTCCACGGCTTCGGGCATGGATTTGCCAATCTGCATATCAATGATTTCATTGGAAATCCGCAATGCAATCGGCGCCTTGAAGCCAAGGGTCTTGACGACTTTGGCTGCGAGATCCGGTGGTGCATTTTCCGGTTGTTTGCCGGACAGCAGCCGGGTTACGTTTTCTGACGAGAACATCGAGGCCATCGGCAAAAATTTGTCAGGCAGTGTTCGTGATCGATACTTGTCGGGTTGTCCGGCAGAAATCAGATCCTGGATTGCCTGATTCACGCCCGCCGGATCGACAACAGCCGCAACGATCCCCAGTGCCCGGGCATCGGCCATATTGATGCCGAATCCGGTAAATACATAGTATTTGGCCAGTTCAGGACCCACATGCCGGGTCATTCGAAGCATGCCGCCCAGGCCCGGATAAATGCCAATGCCGGTTTCCGGAAACGCCATGGATCCCGCCGGTGTGGCGATTATGGCCTGGCAGGAAAGCGCCAGTTCACTGCCTCCACCCAGAGACAGGCCATCCAGAAGGGCGATGGTCAGTTTGGAAGAATTTTCGATGCGAAGGAACAGCTCATGGCCTTTCCGGGTAAAACTGACAATATCCGGAATACGGTTTGCCTTGATATTGTTGACAAAATAGCGGATATCCGCACCTGCCACAAACGCCTTTCCAGCCCCCTGAAACACGATGGCCTTGACATCGGCGTGTTTCTCCGCCTCGGTAAACCGTTGATCCAGTTGGGCGACCAGGGTTTCATTCAGCGCGTTCATGGCCTCCGGCCGGTTTAACGTGATGGTGGCGACACCATCCTTGACATCCAGATCCACAAAATTGAATTCAAACGGTTTTCCCAGTTTTTTCTGTTTTTCCAGCAGAGCTGGCATGTTGAAATCGGCATATTTTTTTGTGATGGATTTGACCACATCGTATGTCTTGTCAATGCCGATGCGGTTCATGATCTCAAACGGCCCCATCAGCCAGCGAAGACCAATTTTGGCCCCGCGGTCCGTATCTTCGATACTCGCCACGCCCTCATCCACCAAAGCCGCGGATACGCCCAGACAGACACCCAGCATGCGGTCGATGACGGCCTGAACCCGGGTTTCATCCACCGTTCCGTCAAGCGGCCAGTTTTCTTTTTTGGCCATCTGGTCCTTCAGCGTGTTGCAGGGTGCATAAAACGGGCCTATCTCATTTCCCAGCGTGGTCGCGGCATGAACCGCGATGGGAATACCGGTCACATTCATGAGTTGAAAGGGGCCCATGCCGATCTTGAAGGCGCGTTTGGATGCCTCTTCAATGGTGGGAATGTCGGCCACGTTTTCTTCCAGAAGCCGTACCGCCTCGTTTAAAAACGGCACAAAAAACCGGTTGACCGCAAAACCCGGGGCGTCCTTGACCACAATGGCGGTTTTGCCATGCAGTTTGGCTGCCAGAACCGATTTTCCTATGGTTTCCGGACTGGTTCCCGCGTGCGGAATGACTTCAAGAAGACGGTTTTTGGCAGGGTGATAGAAATAATGCATTCCGATAAATCGGTCAGGCCGGGAAATCTGATTGGCAAACTCCCTGACATAAAAACTGGAGGTGTTGGTGGCGAGGATGGTTTTGGGGGAGCAGATGGCATCCAGTTTTTTGAACAGATCTATTTTAACGCCTTTGTCCTCAAAAACCGCTTCGATGACCAGATCTGCGTCGACAATCTGATTCATGTCTGTTGTGGCCGTAATTCGGGATAGAATTTCGTCAACCTTGGCCTGAGTAAAAATTTTTCTCTCGATTCCCTCTTTCAGGATACCGGTGATGATGCCCAGTCCGCGTTGAACAAAGGCTTCCTGAGTGTCGATCATGACCACCGGAATGCCTTCCTGTGCAATCTTCTGGGCAATTCCGCTTCCCATGTTTCCGGCGCCGATCACGCCAATTTTATTGATTTGGGACATGCAACCTCCTGTTATATATTTTTCCAGACGGGTTTACGTTTTTCATAAAAACTGGCGATGCCTTCCAGGGTGTCTTCGCTTTTCATCAGGGTATTGAGAAACAGATCGCTGACACCGGCCAGGGCTTTGTCAAAATCCATCCCCAGATGTTTTTTGACCGCCAGCTTGTTCAGTCGAAGAATCAGGGGGCTGCTGGCCTTGATTTCTGCAACCAGTTTGTTGACTGCATTTTCGAACTGGTCCGGCTCAACAGACTGACTGATCATGCCAAGAGACAGCGCTTCATCCGCACCAAATGTTCTGCCTGTCGTGCAGATTTCAATCGTTTTTGCTGGGCCGATCAAAGCCGGTAACCGGATGGCCGCAAAGGGTGGGAAAAAACCCAGCTTGACTTCGGGCTGACCAAAGACCGCTTTTTTTGAGGCAACAATCATATCGCAGGCAATGGCCACTTCCATACCGCCGCCCAGACAGGCGCCTTGAACCGCGGCGATGGTGGGAACCGTCAGTTCATCGATCAACTGGAATATCCGGTTGAACGTGGCAATCATGTCACCCACCAGTTCCGGTTTATGATCTCCCACATCCACACCTGCGCACCAACTGGGGCCTTCCCCAAAAATGATCACGCATTTCAGGCCGATATCACTTTTCAGGGATTCCAGCACCTGATTCAATTCGTCCATCATGCCGATATTAAATACATTGTGTTTGGGTCTGGCCAGCCAGATGCTGGCCACGCCTTCCGAAATAGCCAATTTGATGTTTTTTTGATCCGACATCGTTATATCTCCCCATTTTCGGTCTTGGATGTACAAACGCTTTTCTTTCTTTCAAAAAGCTACATCTTAGCTATCTTGTATCTTGAAAATTGTCAAGAAAAAAGTCTTGTGGTTTGCAGGCGTGGGAATTCGAGGGGTTTTGCAGTCTTCTGGTAAGTGTTTTCCGATCGCGGTGATCTTCCAGCCAGGTATCCATCAAGTGGTTTGGTTGGGATCGAATCACGCGGTGCGGTAAAAAAGATAGTCGAAATGATTCCGGCGGGGAGGGATGGAAATGAAAAGGTCGAAAAATCGTCCTGGGGGTCGGAATCAATGAAAGTGTGTGTTTTGATTCCGACCCCGATCACATCAACGAATACATCTCATGATGACTACGCCTTGTTAAAGACATAGTTGAGCTGTCCGTTGGCCAGTTTGTTGGCAACGGTTGTCATCATCATGCCGATTTTGATGTCGCTTTCCTCCAGAGCACTGTCGATACGCCCGAAAACGCGATAGTCTCCGTAATCCAGCAACGCAATACAATATGGCAGGTCACCATCAAACCCAATGGGTGCAAATTTCAGGCGGCTGTAGGATACCAGTTTTCCGCTGCCGGTAACCTCCTGCCAGGCAACATCACTGGAAAGGCAATGACAACAATCGGCCCGGGGCGGGAAAAAGGTTGTGTTGCACGTATTGCACCGAGTGGCCATCACCTTTCCATTTTCAAGATAGTCGATAAAGTCATTCACCTTGGTTATGGCGGTGAAGCTGACTGTACCGAATTTGCCAAAACGGATATCCGCTTCTTTCTTTTGTTTCGTCATTGATTCCCCCAGATTACTGGTTGCCCAAAATGGTTACATTACCGTAAATGCCAACACCACCGATGTTGTGAACCAGCCCGATTTCCGGTTCCTTGACCTGCATGTCTCCGGCTTCACCGCGTAACTGCAGCACGATCGTCCGGACCTGACTGCCACCTGTGGCTCCGATCGGATGGCCTTTTGAGAGCAATCCGCCGTCGACATTAACCGGAATGCTGCCTTCCTTGTAGGTTTCTTTGCTTTGAATCAGATCCTTGGCTTCTCCGGGTTTTGCAAAGCCCAGATTCTCGTAGGCCATCATTTCAGCAATGGTAAAGCAGTCATGTACTTCCGCGACATCGATGTCCCCGGGACCCACACCGGCCATTTTATAGGCTGCCGCAGCGGCCTGTTCAGCCGCCCGCAAGCCGGTGAACAGATCTCTGCCTGCCAGATTGACGCTGGCACTTGCGGATCCAATACCCAGAATCCATATCGGTTTTTTACTGAACTGTCTGGCTTTCTCTTCATTGGCAACAATGATGCACGAAGATCCATCTGCATTGGCGCAGCAATCCCCCACCCGAAGCGGACTGGCCACCGGACCGGCCATAATGTCGGCAGGATTGATGAACATTTCCGCGGTGACCGGCTTTCTGTACACAGCCCGATCATTGATCTGGCCGTAGGTGGCTGACTTGACGCGGACGGCAGCCAGATCTTCCAGCCGGGTTCCATATTTGGCCATATGGGCCTGGGCATACATGGCATAATACGCTGGCATCATGGTTCCAAACGGACTTTCCCACTGGATATCGGCGCCGCGTCCCATCCGTTCCTGAGACTCTGCTGAAGAGATCTCCGACATCTTTTGAAACCCCATCACCGCCACCACATCATGCAGGCCCGATGCGATCAATGAATAGGCCAGTTTCAATCCCGTGCTGCTGGATGAGCACAATGTTTCCACATAAAAGGTCGGTTGGGGGTTAAGCCCCAGATATTCTGCCAGAACACCGGCCGGAGACCGCTGTTTGTCATATTCCGGAGCCGAGCAGACAACCGAAGCGTCAATATCTTTTGCGGATATTCCGGCATCCGTCATGGCTTCTTTGAACCCGTCAAAAACCAACTCCCGGATCGATCCGGGATAACTGCGAACAAAATGGCTTTGTCCCACACCAATAATTGCAACTCTGCCCATTGTATTTCCTTTCTCGTGAAGCGTATCTCGTAAAGGGTGAAGCGTCGCGCGTAGATCGTCGTTCAATGCCGAACTTCAGGTTGCAGGAAGCAGACACCTTCGGCCTTCACCCTGTTTGGGCAAATGCGAATGACGAGAGGCGAACGCGGATTTTCCCCGGAAAATTAAATGTACTGCCCGCCGTCAACCTTTATGACTTCTCCGGTGATATGCCGGGCCTTGTCCGATGCCAGAAAGGCGATCACATTCGCCAGATCTTCGGGCTGCCCCACCCGTTTCAATACAATTTCCGCCATGGCCAGATCGATAATTTTGTCCCGGGCATCCGATCCTTTCAGCATGGCCGTTTCGATCAATCCGGGAGCGACCGCATTCACATTGACACCAAAGGCTCCCAGTTCCTTGGCCACCGCCTTGGTATAACCGATGATTCCGGCCTTGGAAGCAGAATAATTGGTCTGTCCGAATTTTCCCCGCATGCCGTTGATTGAGGTCACGTTGATGATTTTTCCATACTTCTGGTCTTTCAACAGGGGGGCGACATGGCGCGTAAAATTGAAATATCCTTTCAGGTTGACTTCGATGACCCGGTCCCACTGCTCTTCCGTCATTTTCCAGCATACCCCGTCCCAGTTCATGCCGGCATTGTTCACCAGAATATCGATTCTGCCGAAAGCGTCCATGGCTGCCCGAACCACATCTTCCGCCTGTTTGAATGAGGAAATATCACACGACACGGCCAGCGCCTTTCTCCCCATGGCCTCAATCTGTGCTTTTACCTGGTCTGCCTCTTCCTTGTGGCTCCGGTAGGTCAGGCATACATTGGCGCCTTCCTGAGCCAACATCAGCGAAGCCGCCGTGCCGATACCCTGTGATCCACCCGTAACGATGGCGTTTTTCCCTTCCAACAGCATAACTCCTCCTGTGACCGAATCCGAATTATTGGTTCAATAATGCCGATTTATTCCTATTAAAGCTACTTTACAGCTATATTGTATCTTGAAATTTGTCAAGAAAAATGTCTGAACCGGTACGGATATCAGCAGATGAATACGTCAACCGGAACCCGGGACACCAGCCGGGTACCGGTTTCGGTGACCCAAAAAACGCTTTCGACACCGGCCATGAATTCATCTTTGACCACCAGCTTGGGCTCCAGGGCAAACATCATACCCGGCTTCAGGCGTTCCTGCTTTCCCCGGGCCAGAATCGGGGGCTCGATCACTTCCATACCGATACCATGTCCGACAAAAGAGACTTTGTATCCCGAAGGCCCCAGATAGGATTCGGAAAAACCATTTTTTTGCGCCACGGAAACGCTGTATTCATACACGTCATCTGCCGTCATGCCGGGTGTGATTTTGGCCAGTACCGCATCATGAATGTCGATTGCGGCCCGGCTGAGCATCATGGCTTTTTCCGGCATGGAACCGATGGCAAACATCCGCGTTTCATCCATGTGATATCCGTTCATTGCCGTGGAAAAGTCGATCATGATCGGCTCACCGGCTTCCATGTGTTTCCATCCGGCACCGCAGGGGAATGCGATGGAATTGCCGGCACCACTGGCCGGCGAATCCAGCAGCCCGAGCATGGCGCTGTTTTTTCCACTCAACACATGCCAGGTATAGACCTCGGTCTGAAAGTCCCGTACGCGCAATCTGCCCATATGGCCGTGTTTTCTGGCAAACGCTTCCGCCATTCCGGCAAATTCCATTTCACTCAGGCCCGGGCGTATGGCGGATTTCATATATTCGAAGGTTTTCAGGGAGAGATCGGCGCAAGATATCATCTGGCCGATTTCCCATTCTGATTTGATTTTCCGGGTATCGAGAATCATGCCCGAACCATCCACCAGAAGCTGACCGGAAAACAGTTTCTGATAAAAATGGAATTGGGTGACCGGCAGAACATCCAATTCCATTCCGATTTTGGGAGGAATGCTACCGTAACAATCCGTTATTCTTTTTGGAATATCGGTAATGGATTGAATCTCGATGGTATCCTTTATCGATGATTCCTGGAGTGCCCGGGGAAAATATTTTTTCACCATGAGCAGCGGATCACCAGCCACGGGTATGAAGAGAATCGCATTCTGGGCCGTGCCGGAAAAATACAGCAGATCGACCCGCTGAAGAACCAGAAGTCCCCCGATATCGGTCTGCTGCAGTTTTCCCTGAATGGCATCAAGACGGCGCCTGATTTCAGACGCGGGGATTGAAACCGGTATCATTTATTATCCGATAAATTGAATTCGATAAACAGGTTGATGTTCTGAAAACCGGTCATCCGATCATGGTCAATCCGCCATCAATGCTCAATACCTGGCCGGTCAGATAACGGGAATCATCACCGACAAAGAATGCGACCACATCCGCAACATCCTGGGGTGTTCCCAGCCGACGCATGGGGATGGCCCGCTCAACCGCCTCGGTGACCTTGCGTCCCTTTTCTCCCTCATGAAGTTGATCCCAGAGCGCGGTTTTGACCGGACCTGGCGCCACGGCATTTACCCGGATATTGTATCGGGCCAGTTCTTTGGCCAGGGCCTTGCTGCTGGCCATGATGGCCGCCTTGGTTCCGCAGTAGAGCACCTCACCCGGTTGGCCCACTCTTCCGGCGTCGGAACCCAGACTGACAATGTTTCCGCTGTTCTGGCGGATCATGTAAGGAACAATGACATGGCTGGCGATCAGAAAGCTGCGGTAATTCACATTGATGATCAGATCCCAGAGGGCCTGATCCGTATCAACAAACGGTTTGGCACGATCGATGCCGGCATTGTTGATCAGGATATCGATCGTATTCCATTGTTGATGGATCTGTTCCGCAGCAGACTTGACCCTATCATAATTGGTCACATCACAGGTGAAAAACAGGGATTTGACCCCGAGTGCCTGAATCTCTGACACGGTTTCCCGGCCAACAGTTTCGTTCATATCCAACAGCGCCACATTGGCGCCGTCCTTGGCCAAACGCAGGGCAATTGCCCGTCCGATTCCCTGGGCGCCTCCGGTGACTATTGCATTTTTCCCCGAAAGAGACATAAATTACCTCCAATAGATGATCAAATAAAAATCCGATGGTGAATCTTCTTATGCTGGCGTTACTGTGACGCCGTTTATTACCGGTTTATTTGGGGATTCAGGGAGTCGGTGGAACAACACTGCCATCCTTTTTCTTCCATCTCGCGCAGATCACCTCCTGAAAAGATCCTTCTGCCTCACGACACTCATTGCAGTAGATGCATTTCAGGATGTCTTTTTCCCGGTTTTCCTTGTATTTTTTCGGCCAATACGGATCGCATAGGATGGGCCGGGCAATACCGATCAGATCGGCCTGACCGGCTTCAAGGATGCCGTTTGCCGTTTCCGCATCCGGAATACGGCCTGCGGTGATGACAGGAATGGTGTATCCCTCTGTGTTGAGGAGCGTCTTGATCTCGGCAGCCAGATACACATTCACCTTTTTGTCCATCCAGGCTGGCGGCATGGTCCGATGGCCACTGTATCCCGTATACGGGTCCAGGGCTTCGCCCTCGCGGAGAAGCGCGTCCTCGAAACGACCACCGGCAGACACGCTGAGATAATCCAGACCCAGCTCGGTCAGCTTCAAAGCAATGGGCTTGGACTGGGCCGGCGTATTGCCACCCAGCGTAAACTCATCGCCGTTGATCCTGGCACCAACGACAAAATCTTGGCCAACCGCCTTTCGAACAGCCTGAAGGACTTCCTCTCCCAAACGCAGCCGCTTGTTCAGACTGCCGCCGTAGTCATCCTTTCGGTGGTTGTGACGCGACAGAAAAGAGGCCATGGTATAGGCGTGCGCATAATGCAGTTCCACTGCATCAAAACCGGCTTGCCTCGCCCTGGCGGCTGCCTCGGCAAAGAGACGGGGTATGTCCCGTACCTCTTCAATAGATAGATCCTCGACTTTCTGACGATAGCCGCTTCGGGAGATTTTTAGAAAATGGATGATCTGTGGTGCGATTTTGCACGATGTCTGGTCATGAATGCGTTTGGTCATCTCTTTCAGGCCCGGAACGAAACTGTCCGAGTTCAAGCGCAGTAACTGGCCACTTTTCTGTTCCTTGACCGATACCGCTTCGGTGATGACCAGTCCGGCGCCACCTTTGGCATACATCAGATATCTTTCAATCAGTTTATCGGTGACATGACCTTCGTTTGTGGCCAGACGGGTGACCACCGGCGGCATCACGATACGGTTTTCAACAGGCAGTTTGCCGTTGATGGAATGGGGTTGAAATAACAGCATCACAAGTCTCCTCTATATTGAAACTCAAATATCTATTGATCATTCCGGTGGGATTCATCGATATCGATAAAACAGAAGATCCGGAATCTCTTGGCGCCGGAGTCGGTACGATGCCCAAAAGCGTTCAGACCGCCCAGCTCATTCTCATTACTCACTACTCACTACTCACTACTCACTACTCAATACTCATCACTAATAAATTATTTCAACAACTCCCTGGAGACGACCAGTTTCTGAATTTCGGCGGTTCCTTCTTCAAAATGAAAGGATCGGCAATCCCGGAAAAAACGTTCAATCGGCAACGCCTTGGTATAACCCAGTCCACCGTGCATCCGCAGCGCCTTTTCCGCTACCTCGACCACCATTTCCTCTGTGAAAAGTTTGGCCATGGATGCCTCCATATCAAAGGGTTTTTTTTGTTCATACAGCCAGGCCGCCTTTTGATAAAGTCCCCGGCCGGCATTGATGGCTGTGGCCATTTCTGCCAGGCTCCATTGAACCGCCTGACGCTTGGCAATGGCTTTTCCGAATGTGTGGCGTTTTTTTGCGTGCGGTATACACAGATCGAGCAGTTTCTGGGCCACTCCCACGCAACAGGCCGCAATGGAAACCCGGCTGAGTGCCAGCATATCGAATGCGACACGAAGGCCGTCTCCAGGCTGGCCAAGAATGTCCGATTCGTCCACTTCGCAGTCTCTGAAAAGAATGTTGAAATGGCGCGGTCCCTGAGTGCCCATCATTTTTTCCATGGGCACCAGATGAATACCCGGGTTGTTATCCCGAACGCCAAAGCAGGTCACCCCGTTTTCCGTATTGGCGAAGGTGATATAAAAACAGGACACCAGATCGGGAAATACCGTGATCAGCCATTTGTGGCCATTGATGATCCATTTGTCCCCCACTTTTTTGGCGCGGGTGTTGATATCCTTGCCGGTACCGGCTTCGGGCTCGGTTAGGCAGTTGGCGACCATGATTTCCCCCCTGGCCATCTTGGGCAGAAGTTCCTGTTTGTGATGCTCTTTTCCGAAAAAGTAAATGGCCCGCCACATCAGGCCGTTCATGCAATGGGCCATCATGCGTACGAATGCGTATCCCCTGGCGTATTCCTCCAGGAGTGGGTACCAGTCGGTCATGGCCAGGCCCTCGCCACCGTATTCTTTGGGGATGGTGATGCCGAAAAATTTCCCCCGTTT
>Ga0351859_1001_pt1 | contig 79793 bp, 67 predicted proteins | sample BONcelFGM3001D11_FD_206789 | JGI IMG/M metagenome (GOLD analysis project Ga0351859, IMG submission 206789) | Enriched cells from coal bed in the Powder River Basin, Montana, United States - BONCAT cells FGM rep2 HSBNCT.FGM.300.1.D11 ... | reverse complement strand
TGTAGTTTCTAATCGAGGGGAAGAGCTGGGACTCCCAAAGGTCCCAGAGCTCTTCCCCCGTCCTTTATTTTCTTTCTTTTTTTGCTTCTTTTTTTCTTTCTTTAAAAATTTCATTTTTTAATTTATCGGTTTGGTCAAAAGCGAGAACACCTGTTTAAGTTTTATTTCCATCTGGTTTCTTAATAGAAAAGGATTAAGCTTTGCAAGCTGATTGGTAAGTGTCCGTTTGATAGCGGGATCGATCAGGTGTGATTCTATGATACGCTGATAGGGTGTTTTGGGGATATCGTGGTGTTTGATTGTTTGTGAGCCAATGCGTTTTTTAGAAATGAGTTTTACCGAGGGGCAGAAGAAATTATGAAACAGCCTCCATTCGCTACGGTAGAGTTTATTGAGAAGCGGCACAACGTCTGGATGATCTAACCGTTGATATCCAAGCCATTGACGTACATGCGTCCAGTTTTTTTGTTCTATATGTGCATTGTCATCTTTGTGGTAGGCCCTGCTTCTGGTGAACTGGATGGGCGTTTTTCTTTCGGTAAAATGCCTCAGCAGGTGATAATTCAGAAACTCAGACCCGTTATCAGAATCGAAGCCAAGAATGGGAAAGGGCAGGAGAGATTCTACATCTCTGATTTGTTCCAAGACTCCGGTCTCTCCCTTTCCCCAAACAGCCCTCTGTTCGGTCCATCCTGTGGCGATATCAACGAGATCAACGGTGTAGGCGAACATGCCAGACAGGGATTCGCCGCAGTGGGCCACAGTATCGGCTTCGAGAAAGCCCGGACGAAATTCATCCCACTGGTTCATTTTTAAGGGGATTTGCTTTCTTAGAAGAGTTCCCGGCTTTGTGGTCGACCGGCCTCGTTTTGTGTATTTTATTCTAGTGTGGTTCAAGAGCCTGTCGATAGTTGAAGCGGAAAGGGTTTTAAGCGCGCAAAGGGTCTCCTCATTAAGCCGATCAAACTCTTCCTGATATCCGGGTAACCAGAGGGGTATTATGGCCTTAAGCCGTTTTGAACACGGGAGATTTGAAGCCAACCATATCTTTTTCAAGGGTTTTAGAATGATGTCTCTGCTATAAATACAAGGCCGGCCGCGTCTTTTCGGCTTGGGCTTGGTAAAACGTTTAAACCTTCGGAGCAAGCGTATGGCGTACTTCCTATGATAACCGCAGGTCGTGCAAAATTCATCCAAAATGGCAGTTTTGCCCCGGCGGGAGGCATTCTTATAACGCAGATAAATTGCCTCGGTATATTCCCTCTTCGATCGTGGACTCATGTTTTATCTCCTTTCAAAAGGAGTCGATGTTCGGTAACATCGATTTATGAGTCAACGATCCTCTTCAACTACTTACTTCGGTAACATTTTTTATGAGGCAATTCGGACCTGTCGATACGGGTTGACCGCGGGTCGCAAAAGTGTATACTCCGCCCGCCAAAATCCGGTATTCCGGCGTTTGCTAAGTAATCCAAACAACAAAAAAGGAGGATTTCAAAATGGCTCTCAGGATAGGTATAAACGGTTTTGGAAGGATAGGTAGGTTGACGCTTCGGGCGATGATGGAGGATCGTGATGTCGAGTGCGTTGGCATAAACGATCTCATTTCCGCAGGCGAGATGGCCCACCTTTTCAAGTATGATTCGGCCCATGGAAGATTTAAAGGAGAGGTCTCTGCCGATGAAAATTCGCTTACTGTAAATGGAAAACGCATTCCGGTTACCTGCGAACGGGATCCTGCGAACTTGCCTTGGAAAAAAGCCGGCGCCGACATCGTCCTTGAGTGTACCGGCATATTCAACAATACCGAAAAGGCCGGTGCGCATCTTGCGGCAGGCGCTAAGGTCGTGATAATTTCTGCTCCGGCCAAAGGTGAAATGCCCACCTTCGTTTACAATGTGAATCATGAAAGTTACAATCCCGCCACAGACAAGGTCATATCAAATGCAAGCTGTACGACAAATTGTCTAGCCCCGGTGGCCAAGGTCCTGCACGAAAACTTCGGTATCGAAAACGGCCTCATGACCACGATTCATTCCTACACGAACGATCAGTGCGTAGTCGATGCCCCGCACAAGGATTTTCGTAGGGCGCGCGCTGCGGCCGTATCCCAAATACCGACGACAACCGGTGCCGCCAAGGCGGTAGGGCTTGTCCTGCCGGAACTTAAAGGCAAGCTCGACGGGCTTGCGGTGCGTGTTCCTACGGTAGATGTTTCGCTCGTGGATCTCGTGGTTGCGCTTAAAAAGCCAGCCAGCGTCGAAGGTGTCAACTCCGCACTCAAGAATGCCGCAAATGGCCCGCTTAAAGGTACTTTGGCTTATTGCGAAGAGCCGCTTGTTTCGGTCGATTTCATAAGCGACACCCACGGCTCGGTCGTTGATTCGTTGTGCACCAAAGTTATAGGTAACACGGTGAAGGTGTTGTCGTGGTATGACAACGAGACCGGGTTTTGCCATCAGATGATACGCATGGCGAAGTATGTGGGCAGCAAGATAGCTTAAAGACCATTTTAAGGATCAGCATGATAAAATATATAGATGAGCTTCAAATAATGGAAAAACGCGTTTTCATACGCGTGGACTTTAACGTCACCTTCAGCGAGCCGGGCGTCATAGGCGATGATACGAGGATAAGGGCGGCCCTGCCCACCATACGCTACGCCTTGGGGCAAAAGGCCAGAGTCATATTGGCTTCGCATTGCGGCAGACCAAAAGGCGAAGTAAATCCCAAGTATTCGCTAAAGCCTGTAGGCCAAAGATTGGCCGAGCTTCTCGAAGACGTCGATGTGCTGATGCCCGAAGATTGCGTGGGAGACGCCGTCAAAAAACTGGCCGCCGATCTCTTGCCGGGTCAGATCATGCTTCTTGAAAATCTGCGTTTTCATGCGGAAGAAACGAAAAACGACGACGCATTTTCAAAGCAGCTGGCTTCCTTGGCGGATGTTTATATAAACGATGCATTCGGCACGGCACATAGGGCACATGCCTCCACAGCAGGAATGGTCAAGTATTTTCAGGTCAAGGGTGCCGGATTTCTGATGCGCCGCGAGATCGAGGCGTTGTCGAAACTCGTCGATTCTCCGGCAAGACCTTTTGTGGCAATCCTCGGCGGCGCGAAGGTTTCCGATAAGCTGGGCGTCATAGAAAATCTCATGAACCTATGCGACGACATACTCATAGGCGGGGGCATGGCCTATACCTTTCTGGCGGCAAAGGGCTATAAAATCGGCAAGTCACTCTTTGAAGAGGACAAGCTCCATACTGCAAAAAGAATTCTCGAGCGTTCCGAGGCCAGAAATATCTCTATCTCGTTTCCCTTGGATCATGTGGTGGCAGATGCCTGCGACCTAAGCGCCATTCCTGAAATTACAACGAACGCAAACGTTCCTGAAGGAATGATGGGGCTTGATATCGGGCCGAAAACCCAGAGCCTCTTTGCCGAAAAAATATCGAAGGCCAAGACCATATTCTGGAATGGACCGATGGGAGTTTTTGAACTTGCCCAGTTTGCAAAGGGCACTTTCGCTATTGCAAAAGATATCGCGGAAGGCAAATCCACATCTGTAGTGGGAGGTGGCGATTCAGTAGCGGCGATCAAGAAATCCGGTTTGGCCGACAAGATAGGTCATATATCCACAGGAGGCGGGGCATCGCTGGAATTTATCGAAGGCAAGAAACTTCCCGGAATAGAGGCTTTGGAGGAATAGAGATTTATGAGAAAACCGCTTATTGCTGGAAACTGGAAGATGAACAACAACGTGTCGGATTCGCTTAAATTCGCCGCCACGCTTTCTGTTGAACTCAAGGCCGCTGGCCAGATAGACGTCGTAATGGCCCCTCCGTTTACGGCGCTTTATTCGATGGGCGTTGCGCTCTCCGATACCGAATTTAAGCTCGCCGGGCAGAATCTGTTTTGGGAGGATTCGGGAGCGTTCACAGGAGAGGTTTCCGGAGAATTTTTGGCCGAAATAGGATGTACCTACGTTATTGTGGGGCATTCAGAGCGCAGACAATATTTTGGAGAAACCAACGAAACCGTCAACAAACGCCTTATGGCGGCGATTAGGCACGGGCTCATTCCTATAATGTGCGTAGGCGAAAATCTGGCCCAACGTGAAAACGGCGATACTTGGCAAATTATAGAAGAGCAACTCACCGACGGTCTTCGCGGCATAGACCTAAGGACGGTGGCGCACTTTGTCATCGCCTATGAACCTGTGTGGGCCATAGGTACCGGAAAGACGGCCTCGCCAGACGAGGCCTCGGGAGTACACGATAGCATCAGGAATTATTTGAAAGAGCGCTATGGCGATGAAACCGCCGGAAAAATTCGCCTGATCTATGGCGGAAGCGTGACGCCGGCAAATAGCCGCGAGTTGATCACCCGCGAAAATATAGACGGCGCCCTTGTGGGCGGCGCGTCTCTTGACCCGAAAAAATTTGCGGATATAGTGCGTAGCGCCCACTGATATCGAAAGGTAGATTATGGAAACCTTGATACTAACCATACATTACATACTCTGTTTTATCCTCATCATGATAATCCTGCTTCAGGCGGGAAAGGGTGCGGACATAGGGGCAGTGTTCGGCGGGGCTTCGCAGACAGTATTTGGCAGCCGCGGACCGGCAACTTTTCTCAACAAGATTACTGCGTTCGTGGCTGTAGCTTTTATCGTGACGTCGATATCGCTTGCGCATATATCCAAGCATCGCTCAGGTTCGACCGTGATAGATCAGGCATCCCAGAAAGAAAAACAAGGGATAGTGCCCGATGCAGATAAGCTCTTGATCGATCTGGAAAAAGAGACTAAGGAAGCGGACCTCGATGCCGGGCAAGAGAAGAAATAGTTCTTTAAAATAAATCATCGCTCAGGTGGTGGAATTGGCAGACACGCACGCTTGAGGGGCGTGTGGGTAATACCGTGCGGGTTCGAGTCCCGCCCTGAGCACAAAAAGTTGGCGTTGCCTGTTTGGCGGCGCCATTTTTTTTGTGCGCCCGGCCGGACGCATCAAGCCTAGATTCCAAAATAGTGCTCGAATTTAAGAATAGTCGCATAATAAAATAAATTGACTACGAGCAATGCAGCGGAATATGCTGGGGTCCACTCCTCACATAAGGGGGGTAGAAGGGATATCTTATGGTAAGCCTTTCCCAACTTCTTTCGCCCGGCGCACTATCAGTAGTGGCCCCGGGGGCATTTGCTGCAGGGTACGGTTCTTTTGGAAGTTTTGCGCAAATTCCGCAAATTCCAATGATGGAGGAAGCCTCTGCTGCTCCGGTGCCGGCGCAGTCGGTTCCTTCCGTTTCTAGCGGTCAGGTTTTTGGTTATGACTGGAATGGTTCCAATTTCATAAGCGCACGCGGTGAGGTTGTAAAAGCTGAAATAACGGACTTACTCCCGGGTGCAACCGAGCTACTTGGAAAATGGGCCCATGTAACGGGACAGACCGCGCTTGATGGAGCTTTTCTCCAACCACCCTTTGACGGCACTTTGACTCCACGTTCCGGTGGTGCACTAAAGACCACAGTTACAAGAGACAGATTCGATCAGGTTGTGGCATATAACGCGATCACGGGCCTTTTTAATTATTTAGAAGCTCGAGGCCTCGATATGAAACAAGTTATGGGGGCGTCTCTTCCCGTCAGGGCCGTAGTAAATGCCGTCGATGATCTCAATGCCTGGATGGATCCTGCTAGGAGAGGTGGAGTCGATCTTACCTTTGGAACATCTAAAAAATCCCGTACCGGTGAATGGCACCTTGCGAGCGATAAAGAGATAGTTTGGCATGAGCTTGGTCATCTCATCTTTCATCGTATAATTCCTGCGCTTACATCGTGGCATGCTAGGGACGGAGGATCTATACACGAAGGTTTCGCCGATGCCACAGCGTGTCTTTACACGCTCGATCCCGAGGCCAGTGAAGACTTTGCTATGGCTATAGGTGGCGAATATGGAACAGGACATGGTCTTCGCACAGTAGCTAATATGCTTCAGTATGGGGCAGTGGATCGCGAGGTACATAGTCTGGGGCGTATCTATGGCGCATTTTGGTGGTCGGCTATGAAGGCTATTGCGCCTATGGTGGGAAATGACAATAGAGCCGCCGGCGATCTTGCTTGGATGTTTCTCTTAGAACATGGTTATCACTATGCGACCAATCGCCCGGGTCCCAAAGATTTTGTGGATGCAGTAACGCTTGGTGCCCGGACCTATCTTGAAAAAAGCGAACGCTATTCCGAAGTCGATTTTTCCAAAGTAAAAGAAGCGCTTGAGCGTTCGGCGACAGAGCGTGGCATGTTGTCGTCTTCTTCGGCTAAGATCGGCGAATGGGTGGAAGGCACCGACGGGATGACCAGATTGATGATACATTTTGCCAACAAGTTTGCCTTTATTCCGAAATCTAATTCCCGGGGAAATTTCAGCGGCAGACAATTTTTGCAGCAGTACGCCGTGGTTGACGATGCTCTTTTAAAGATGCTTGGGTCAGGGCTTATATTGGCAAGGCCGGCCGGTGATCCAGATAGAGTGAACGCTCATTCAAAAGGGGATGTTAGGACGGATGTTAGGATCAATCCCGAGATAAGTATCGAACCGGCAAAGGCACTTCAAGCCGTTATCGCCGAGGCACAAAGGCTCGCCCAAGAAAAAAGGGAAGAGGCTGAGTCGAGGGAACAAAACGGCGCAATCGATCCTCACGAAAGCTGGAGCAGGGAAGCGTCTAGGCTTCGGTACGAAAGGGCGCTTGCAAATGCCCTGGCTGGTTTGGCCGATCCAACAACATTAAAAGTTGAAATGGTAATGATGCCAGAAGGATATCAAGGTTCGCCTCCTGAAAATATTCATTACAGGTTCGCGCTTCCGGGTGCCGAATTTTATGTCGATGCGAGGACAGGCAAAGCTGCAGCGAAGGAGATGCCCGATTGGTAGCAGTTTCATGAATCCGGTTGGCGTGGCTTACAGCTCTTTAAACGTCGAGGTGAAATGGCGGATACCCTTGGTCTCCATATCGAAGGCGAGGCCCTTGCGCCTTGAACGTCCGGACTTGTGGACTGTATCTACGACATCCACTATATAATCGAAATGTTCCTGCGTATAAACGCGTCTTGGAATGGTCAACCTGCAAAGATCTAGTGCCGGTCTTATGTTGTGGCCTGTATCCGGATCGCGACCGGCCAGGCAGGAGCCTATTTCCACCGCCCTTATTCCACCCTCGCGATAAATCTCCACGACCACAAGCTGGGCGGGAAACTCGTCCTCGGGAATGCCCGAATAAAATCTCCTGCCATCTATGAACACCGCATGTCCGCCTATAGGGGTAACTATGGGCACCTCGCGCTTTATAAGCTCTTGTCCCAGATATGCCGTCTGATTTATGCGATGAGCGAGATAGCTTTCCTCGCATACCTCCATGAGGCCCTGTGCCATCGCATCCATATTCATTCCGCTCATTCCACCGTAGGTGTAAAAACCCTCGAAGAGAATGTCCGATGGCTTCATTTCCTCAAAGAGTTTTTCGTCGCGGAGAGCTAAAAAACCTCCGATCGGAACCAGTCCGTCTTTTTTGGCGCTCATCGTACATCCATCGACGCAGGAAAACATCTCGCGCACAATGGAGCGGATCGATTTATTTTTGTGTTCGTCTTCGCGTTGTTGAATGAAGTAGGCATTTTCTGCAAATCTGGCGGCGTCGAAAAAAACCGGAAGCCCATTTTGTCTGCAAAACTCTGACACCTCTTTTATATTTTTCATCGACACCGGCTGTCCGCCGCCGGAATTACAAGTGACCGTAATAAGCACGTAGGCTATCTGTTCCCGGCCATATTTTTCATAGGCCTGACTTAAAAGCCCTAGATCTAAATTGCCCTTGAATGGATGGTCGCAGGTGGCGTCGCGCCCTTCAGCTATCGTGCAGTCAATCGCCCGGCCGCCGCGAAATTCGATATGCGCCTTAGTGGTGTCAAAGTGGGTGTTGCCCGGCACCACCATGCCCTTTTGTATGAGAACATGATCTAGCACCTGTTCGGCTGCCCGGCCCTGATGAACCGGAATTACAAAAGGCAGGTGCATGATGTCCTGTATAGCCTCTTCGAGCCTGTAGAAGGATTCGGAACCGGCATAGGATTCGTCGCCAAGCATCATCTGGGAGAGCTGATCGTGGCTCATGGCGCCCGTGCCTGAATCTGTGAGCAAATCGATATAGACGTATTTCGAGCGAAGGCGGAATACGTTTAGCCCGGCATCCTTGATGCGTTCTTGTCTTTCTAACGGCGACAGCAATTCTATGGGTTCGACTATCTTTATTTTATAGGGAACGACAGTTCTTGCCACTTTTCCTCCGATGAAAGATGCCAGTTTTTAGGTCTAGCGGCTTTCCATAAGCTTCTTCCGCAGTTTTAGGTAATTTTTTCTTATGGGTTCAGTTTTTCTCAGAAGAAAATCGTTCTTCATGGGATTTTTTACAAGTTCCTCCATGAGCAGGACCATGTTCAGGTAATCCTTTGCCTGTACGTACTCGGCGGCCGGCCCTTTTGGGCCGTGGTTGTGATAATTGCCAAGCGGCAAGGCTATGCCGCCGGTTTTATAACCGTAGGCTATATAGGCGCAGGCCTCACATCTTCCGCCTTTCAAAAGCGCTCTTTGAAATTGAAATTTGTTATTTTCTTTTGCGAGTTCCGCCGCACAGTCGGCCAGCCACGCTTCTATCGATGGGTCGTAGGTACTTTGAAGATCGCCGGAGCGTATCACCGGACCGTCACCGAAACTTACACCGCCGCCAGATGCCGAGCTGCATTCAAGCACGATTAAAGGGGCCGATTTCGACACGCTTTTGTTTTCCATCGCGCCAAACGCCCCAAGAAAGCCTGCCTCTTCGCCGCGCGTGAAAAGCCCCGTAACGCGCGCCCGCGCTTTTTTTTCAACCAGCCTTGTCAGCAGCTCTAAAATAGCAGCCACGCTCATTAGATTGTCGGCTGCCCGGGCGTATATCCGATCGCCGGAAAATTTTATCGCCGGCAGATCGTAGTAACCGAAGTCACCCGCAAAAATTTCTTTTTCAGCTTCTATTGAAAAACAGTTTTTCCCGAGATGCTTTTCGGGAAGCGGCCCTTTGAGTATCCTTCCTGCTACCGTTTCCTCGGACGTGTGGATTATAACCTTCGCCCCCCGGAAACAATCTGAATCAACCCTGCCCCACAGGGCAACTCGCCCGGTTTTCCCTTTTGCCTCGACGACTTCAAAGCCCGGATGATCTAGATGTGCGTTGAACGTAATGCCCGGTTTTAATTTGTCGCCGTAATTTACGATGACGTTTCCGACCGGATCTTCCAACACCTCAAGCCCCAGCCCTTCAGCGTAGCAGCGCACAAAGGTTGCCGGTGCGGTTTCAAAAAAACTCATCGTGGGAAGACCCAGCACCGATTCCACAAGATTTTTTGCCGATTTGTCCATGGATGTCTCCAAACGTTATTTTTTCCGCGCACGTTTCTTTACGGCCTTGACCTTTTTTTTGATCGCACCCTTTTTGCTCTTGGGCGCTCTGCCTACGCCCATCTTGGCAAGCACTTCGTTCATTTCCCGAAGCCTTTTTTGGGCAAGCCCATGCACTGTATTTGCCGGATACGTTCCGTCCTTTTTCATCTTTCCGGCCGGTTTTCCCATCAAAATTTCTATGCCGTCATCGATATTCGATACCGAATAGATGTGAAATTTGCCGGTTTTTACGGCCTCTACAACCTCTCGATGAAGCATTAGGTGTCGCTCATTTTGAACCGGCACGACCACGCCCTGTTTTCCATTAAGCCCCCGGGCTTTGCAAACGTCGAAAAAGCCTTCTATCTTTTCATTGACTCCGCCTATTGGCTGAATGTCACCTAACTGATTGACCGAGCCGGTAACTGCCAGATCCTGACGTATCGGGACATTTGAAAGAGACGACAGAATTGCGTAGATTTCGGTGGAGGACGCGGAATCTCCGTCTATTCCTCCATAGGATTGCTCAAAACAAATAGATGCTGACAAATTCAAAGGCTCGTGCTGCGCATATTTTTGTTTTAAAAAACCGTTCAAGATCAAAACACCCTTGTCGTGTATGGGACCGGAAAGTTTTGCTTCCCTTTCCACGTTCACTATTCCGGAATTTCCTATGGAGGTGGTGGCCGTGACCCGCGATGGTTTTCCAAAAGACACGTGCCCCATCTGGTAAACCGAAAGACCGTTTATCTGGCCGACCCTCTTGGTGTCGGTATCGATAAGGATTATGCCTTCATCTATCATTCTCTGCACATGCTCTTCGGTAAGACGGTGCCTTTCGCGTTTGGCGTCCAGCGCCTTTTCGACATGCTTGCGGCCGATGAGATTTTTTTTGTCATGACCCGCCCAGTAATCCGCTTCTCGCAGAACATCCGTTATATATGAAAATTTAGTGGAAATGCGATCGCGCTGCCTGGATTCTTCGATGCCGTGTTCCACCATAGCCAGCATTCCTTCGGTATCGAAACTTTTGATGTCGCCCCTTTCGCACACGGCTTTTAGCACGGAGGCATATTCTTTGGCCGAGTCTTCATTGAGCGGCATCGTGGTGTCGAAATCAGATAAAACCTTGAAGGTCTTGGAAAAATCCTCTTCGTAGTTATAGAGCACATGATATATCCACGACGGCCCCACCATGATGACCTTCACCTTAAGATCGATGGGTTCGGGTTTTAAAGTTAGTGGTGCAATCTGAAAATGAGTTTCGGGTTGTTGGATGGTGAGCTTTTCTGCCTTCAACACCCGCTTTAGTTGATCCCATACATACGGTCTGCGCAGTATATCCATGGCGTTTATAATGATGTAACCGCCATCGGCCTTTAAAAGTGAACCCGCTTTTATGTGCCGAAAGTCAGTATTCCAAAAACCGCCCGGCGAGATGTTGTATTCGACGGCTCCAAAAATATTCGTGTAGCTTGGATTGTCCTCCTCGATTATCGGCACGTATTTTCCGCCCTGAACGCCTGTCGAGGTATCGTAGAGGAGATTTACTTCATAATACCAAAATGGATCTTCAGGCTGCTTCGAGCCGCCGCCTATCACGATAATTCCACCATCTTGAGCGCCGCCGCCGCCCTGTTCTTTCTTCCCGGAAAATCCGTCGATATTTTGAAGGATGTGCGCCTTTACGCGAAGCAGGTATTTGCGTACGTTTTCATCTTTATAGCGAAGTTGCAGCTCGTCCATCAGATCGTCTAGCACAAGCGAGGCCGAGCGCTGCACGAGACGATCTATCGCCTGATGCATCTCCTTGCCAAGAGTTCTCGCCTTGGAAAGCACCTCTTTGAGCTGGGCGGACAATTCTTTATGACGTCTTACCTTCTTGTTTTTTTCATCCTCGGTTAATTTACCTTCTTTGACGAGATTTTCGAGATAGTCGATCGAAACGGCCTCTTTCCCAATTATGGGAAATACCGTGGGAGCTACATAGCCGCCTTCCTGAATTTGTATGAGCGCAAAGCCCTCTTTTTTGAGCATCTCCGCAAAATCTTCAAAAAACTTTTTTTCCTTGCGCTGATATCTGTCTATGAGCATTTCCCGTTCGCGTTGTATATGGGAGGATTCGAGCGTCTTTGGTATTTCGATTTTCAGCACGCGGATGAATTCGACCATATCTTCCTTGAAAAGACGCCCTTGGCCGCTTTCAAAGGTCAGCAAAACCGGTTGTGATTGATCGACAAAATTGTGGACATAGCATCTGTCGGGTGCGACGGGTTTTTTGTCACATTCGGCGCAGACGAGCTCCAGAGCTCTTTTTATGGTGGTGATGCGTCCGGTCCCGGCCATGCCGGCGACGTATATGTTGTAGCCGGGCTTGTAGAGCTTAAGCCCAAGATCGAGCGCCTCGACGGCTCGTTTCTGGCCGATTATCGCCCCTGTGGGTTTTATCTTTTCAGGATGCTTGAAAAGCTCCTTCATGCCTTTAGACGGTTGCCATTTTAGTTCTGAATAAGGAATTTTTTTGATAGCCATTTCCCAACCTTTCAATTCGTTAGAATTGTTTTTAAAAATCTTGCGGGACTTTATGAGATTGGCGCGCTTTTGTCCAGAAGCGAAGACATGACGGCCTTGCCAAAACGGGCGCGCTTTACATGGGAATGATTTTTCGGATATATTAACGGTCTCATAATAGTGTGGACAGATGACACAAGATTATGAGCCCGTTAATATCACCTACGGATTTGATCTGCATCACCTCTCATTTAAGGAGTCGCCATGTATTTTGATAGTCCTGAAGCTGTGAAATTGCCGTGGAATATGGAACGTGTCGAGGTGCTGTTTGAAAATGCCTTTAAAAGGGGCGATGGCATACTTTTTGAGCACGAGGTGTACGAGGTTTTTAAATCGATAGGTCTAGATGTGCCCCAACATTTCTTCTTGAAAAGCGGGGACGATGCGAAATCCATTTCCGATAAAATGACGCCGGAAGCGCGCTATGTCGCAAAGGTTGTGCTTTCGGGCGTTACGCACAAAACCGAGACTGGGGGAATAACATTTGGCGTGTCCGCACAGAATGTCGCAATGATTGTCCGCAAAATGACGGAAAAATTTTCCGACAAAGCCGGTTTTGAGGGAGTTCTTTTCGCCTCTGAGATCGAATACGAAAAAGGCTTTGGTTCCGAAATAATAATCGGGATTTATCAAGATGATTTTTTCGGGCCGACCGTGGCCTTTGGTTTGGGCGGAACCAACACGGAATATTTAAAAGATGTCATCAAAGACGGCATGGCCCAGCGATTTATACCGGCCGCCGTTTCGGTGGATACCGCAATGGAATCGATTTTGGAACTGCCCGCCGCCAAAATAATTCTGGGCAGGGTGAGGGGGGCTTCTCCTTGGGTTTCCGAGGAAACGATCGAAGGGCTGGTGGAGGCATTTCGGCTTTTGGGGCTTTGCTATTCGCGGCATAATCCGAATTCAAAATTCGTGATAGAGGAAATGGAAACAAATCCGGCAGTGGCATCGCAGGGAAGGTTTGTCGCGCTCGATGGCATGTTGAAGGTATCGAAAAAGGATTATGGCCCGGACAAGTCGAGAGCAGTAGAGAAAATAACGTCACTTCTAAATCCCGGTTCGATAGCCATAGCAGGCGCTTCGGCGAAAAATCCGGCAAATCCATCAAATGCTATATTGCGCAAATTTTTAAAGGCCGGGCATACCGGCGAATCCATATATCTCATTCATCCATCCGAGAGCGAGATGTCGGGCATCAAGTGTCATCTAAATATAGATGCAGTGCTTTCGGCCCGAGACGGAAAACCCGTCGATTGTCTTATAGTCGGCGTGCCCGCAAAGATCGCCGGAGCGGTCATTTTAGAATCGATGAAAAAAGGATTTGCGAATTCCATTCAGATAATTTCGGCCGGTTTCGGTGAAACCAAAGCAGGCAGGGAGCTGGAGGCCGGGCTTGCCAAAAAGCTTCATGAACTTCCCAAAAATATCAGGCCGGTCATCAACGGTCCCAACACGCTTGGCAATATATATTACAACGCAAAGACGCTGTTTACTCCCGGATATAAGTCCTCCTTTACCGGCAAAGGCAAAGAAAATGCTGCGCTTATATGTCAAAGCGGCGCCTACATGATCACGAGGGTCTCCGACCTTGCAAATGTGGTTGCTCCTCCGGTTGCCATTTCGGTTGGCAATCAGATGGATCTTTCGGTAGCGGATTTTTTGGAATTTTTGATCGACGACAAGAGACTATCCACCTACGGTCTTTATATAGAAGGACTTTCTCCCGGCGATGGCCTGCGGCTCATGAAACTTTCCGCCAAAGCGCGTGAACTAGGCAAGTTTATCGTGATCTACAAGGTTGGCCGCACCGAGGCCGGGGCCAAAGCCGCGCAGGGACATACGGCATCGATGGCCGGCGATTACATGATGTTTGCGGAGCTGATGAAACGAAGCGGTGCGATAGTTGTGGATTCCTCCGTGGAATTTAACGAAATCATGATGCTTACAAGTCTATCTGGCGGATTGCATGAAACCGCCCGGCGTAGAAAGGGAAAGGCCGGGATAGCGGCGCTCTCCAATGCCGGCTATGAAAAATGCCTAATCTCCGAACATTTGATGATGCTGCATGAGGACAAATTCGAATTTGCAAAATATTCAAGACAAACGCAGGAGAAGCTACAGGAAATTTTTGCGAAAATGGGTATAGCCACGTTGCTCGATCAATCGGAGGTGCTCGATCTTTCACCGATGACAAACGATGAGGGATACGAGGCAATAATACGCGCCACCCTTGCCGACGAATCCACCGATTTTGGAATCTATGCGATAGTTCCTGAAACGGGAATGCTAAATACCTGCGAGGTCGGGGAGGGGCATAAAGAAGATTCATCGAGGCAGGAAAGCGTATTAAGCCGATTGATAAAGATTCGTTCGGATTTAAAAAAACCCTTTTGCTGCTCAATGGAATCGGGATGGAAATACGACGGGTTTGCGCAAAAACTTGTCGATGCCGGCATCCCTACTTTTCGAAGCGCCGATGCTGCCGCTCGCGCCGCAGCAAAATGCCTCAATGCTGTTTTTTAATGGCGACAAAAGATATCTTCTGGGCATCTCTCTAAAAACCCATCATCAAACGATTGTTCCCGCATGCTTAAAGCGGGAATCCAGTTATATTCTTTTCTCATGCGGCTTTCCGGGACTGGATCCCCGATAACATCATTCGGGGATGACAGTCATAAACAGGTTTTTAGAGATGCCCTTCTATGGGCGCTTAGATAAAAAGGTATTGTTGCTGTTTGGGAGAATGGACAGATATTTTTTATAACAAGCAGCTCATGCCACCCGATCGAAAATAATCTTTCCGGTTAACCTGATTTCATGGATAAAATCACCTTTTTCAAAGTTCTCGAAGTCATTTGATGAATAGGGGATTGCTTCAATAAGAGGATTTATTTTTCTGGCGATTCTATCCAGAAGCGCACAATCCTTCATCGTTCCCCCATGGAAATCAGGCGAGACAACCAATATATCTATATCGCTGAAATCATGCGGCGCGTTCCTAGCGTAAGAGCCAAATAAAATCACCTTTTCTACAGTGATTTTTTTTTCGAGCTCATCCACAAATTGCATTATTATCTTGTTAACATTTTTAACTCTTTTTTTAAGCATCGTATTATAACCTTTGTTTCAGTAAATAAATTATTTGCAACCTTCGAGGTTAAAGATTTCGAAAGAGATTCTTTTACGCCGGGATATCTGCTGTTGATATAGTGTCTGGTTAGGATAGATAAAAGTTCAACTTGATTTTCAGTGAATCCGATGCCGGTTATCTCAGCTAGTACCTGCAGATTATGCGTGTACGCTGGAGGTCTGTCGGTTGTCTCGGCAATAATGGCTTTTAGGTATTTTTCAACGGATTGTTGGCACATGAAGGTGACATATAAATAACGCCGTGATTGCAACATCAGCCCGGCGCTTTTGAGGTCATAATCGGCAAGCGATATCCATTTTTTTGTGATCTGTTTCACCGGGAGCGTACGGTATATTGTTGTTTTTGACAAATCAAGGGAGTTTTGAAGGAGTTTTGAAGGAGCGATGACGAAGCGACGAAACTGCGACGAGACTAGGAACATGGAACTAGGGACCCTGAACCCGGAAAACCCCATTTGTCACGATTTACGGTTTACGAGTCACGAGTCACGAGTTACGGGTTTTACGGTTTACGGTTCACGGTTTACGGTTTACGAGTCACGAGTCACGAGTCACGGATTTTACGGTTCACGGTTTACGGTTTTTCTGTTGTCAGTTGTCGGTTGTCTGTTGTCCGTTCTCGGTTTTTAAAAGCGATGAAAATGCGATGGTACTGCGATGATGAAGCGATGATGATGAGGCGACGATAAGGCGATTCACGGTTTACGGTTTACGAGTCACGGTTCACGGGTTTTCGAGTTCCGAATCCCGAATCCCGCGTTCCGGATTTTGTCGTTACGGCCAATAGTTCATATTTTAACGGCTCATCTGTAAAGCTCGTGATTTTAAAACCCGCGTTCAGAAGCAGCTCTTCCATTTTGTCTTTGTCTGGTAAGACATGATGACAAATCGGCTCCGGCAAATCGGCGTGAAAATCGTTTATCTCTTTTCTGGATGAAAAGTGGGCTATCAAAAATCTTCCGCCCGCCTTCAGGACCTTTGAAATTTCTTTAATGGCGAGAGGCTTGTCGTCTATATGCGGGAAAGTGCTAAAGCATATCACGGCATCGAAACCGGTTCCTATGGAGCTTAAGCCTTCGGCTGCAACCGGAACCGTCTTTATGTTCTTTTTCGGAAATTTTCGGGAAAGATGCGAAAGCATTTTCTCCGAGACATCGACGGCCCAGACCATCCCCGAATTGCCTACGGCTTCTACAAGATATGGGATAAGCACGCCGGTTCCAGAGCCAAGATCAACCACCTTCGAACCTTCGTGCAAGCCGAGCTTTGCCACGAGGCGGCGAAAATCCGCGTCCGAGCGATCATAGCGATTCACCTCGTCCCATTTCGCCGCAAAATTGTCGAAAAATTCTTTGGTCTTGCTCATCGGATTATTTTCTTCCCAGATAGGTCGTGATTTTCGACGCAAGCGGAGGCACAAGCGCAAGCTGAATGATTATTCCCGGCAAACCTACCAGGAACAGATTCTTAATTTGCACCGAGCCGGAAACGCTGTTTAATATCAGCCCTACAAATGAAAGCGATACCAGCCTTCCGAAAATCATCGCCACAATCAGCGAAACTACGAGGGGTAGTTTGATTTTCCTTAAAGAGATGTTTATGGCTGCGGCATACGCACAAAGTTCTACGGTTATTGGGAGTAGGGATTGGAGCGGAGGCATAGCCGAAAGAGCGTAGCTTAATACCGGGCTTACGAGCGCCACGGCAAGCCCGCCTCTAAAACCCATCACGATGGCGGCTATCATCACCGCAAAGTGCATGGGCAAAAAAACCATTCCCGCAATGCCGAACTGATGGCAAACATAAGGGAGCGCGATGGCAAGCGCGGTGAAAGCGGCCAAAAATATAATCCGCCTCAACGCGCTGAGATTGCAATCAACTACCGTGCCTAGATAAGCTGCTTTTAACCCGTTCATGAATTATCCTCCTTTTCGGTTTTATTTTATTCTAGTAGCTGTTATGAGGTCTGTCAAAATATCTGTGGAGTTGTTTTTCATAATGCCGGATGCAGGAGGTTTTAAAATGGAAATAGCTATAATAGGACTTGCGCAAAGCGGAAAAAGCACACTTTTCAAAATAATGACCAACGTCACCGCAGGTTACGGCGAAACCGTTTCAAGGGGTATGGCCAAGGTGCCGGATGAAAGATTTTTGGAGCTGGTGAAAATTTTCAATCCCGAAAAAGCGATTCCAGCAGCAGTGCCCTTCATCGATATAAACGCATCCGGCGAGAAAGCCTGGAATGCTGTGAGGCAGAGCCTCTCAGGCGCCGATGCTATCGTCCATGTCGTCGATGCCTTCACCACAGCGCAAGTTGATGAAATCGTATCCGGCTATCGAAAATTATCAGATGAAATGATTCTCTCCGATCTCGCAATGGTCGAGGGCCGCCTTGAAAAAGTTCTTAAGATGCAGGAACAGGCAATGGGAGCGGATGAAAAGATCCATCGGGAGCTATTTCCCAAAATAAAGGAAAAACTCGAGCAGGGCATTCCTTTGAGAAATATAGAGCTTGCGGAGCCCGAAATAAATTCGATAAAGAGTTTTTCTTTTCTGAGCTTAAAAAAGGAACTCGTGGTGCTTAACATAACCGAGGACGGGGCCGATATTTCGAATACTTTTATGGAAAAAAGCGGTCTCAAATCCCCCGCGATATCTATATGCTGTAAGATGGAATCTGAGTTGGCCGAGCTTGGCGATGATGAACGTCGCGAATTTCTCGATTCCCTCGGAATAGAAAAACCGGCCTTCGAAAGAATTGTTCGGGAATCTTTTTCGATGCTTGGCTCGATGTATTATTTTACGGTCGGCGAAGACGAAGTGCGGGCTTGGATCATAAAGCGCGGAATGAAGGCTCCGGAAGCGGCAGGCGTTATTCACAAAGATTTCGAACGCGGTTTCATAAAAGCCGAGGTCGTTTCCTACGAGGATTTTATAGCCACCGGCAAACAATTACAAAAAGCAAAAGCGGCCGGGAAAATGCGTCTTGAGGGCAAAGAGTACGTTGTCAGGGATGGCGACATAATCAATTTCAGATTTAACGTGTAGCCTATATTAATTCATCCTTTAACGAGTGCGAAACCGGCCAAGGAAATAATAAAAACAAATAATATCAATAACTTATATTATCTGAAATATAACAATAATAGATGAGCGATGTGCTTGATTTGAAATTTGATAGACAAACTGGCGTCGCATAAGGTATGTGTTTTTCATGTTCAATCCATACGCCGTAAATCCGGCAACGGGATTGCCGTTTATTGCCGTGCCGGTTGCAATGATGCCGGTCGTCGGAACTGCTTTCGCGGCTTCTTCTTCTTCTCTTTCTCCTGTATCTCCTGTGTTGCCAACTTTCATGTTGCCCCCGCCCTCCGGGCAGCAGCCAGATTCTTTTCAGATAAATCCTGTGCCATCCCAGACGACATCTCTTGGAACCTCTGCCGCAGTCATCGCCGGCATCTTGGGTGTCGCGCCTTCTCTCCACGCCGCAGACCCTGCTTCCACTGCAGTTGTTCCTCCAGCTGTCACCGAAAATGTGATGAGTTTCGCCGAAGGTGTTTTAAACATTCCTTGGCAGACATGGGGCGAGTTCGGCGCGGTAGCTGGCAGCGCAGTTGCTTTAAACTATATGCTGGGCCGGAAAATAAAATCTCTCGAAGATTTGTCGGGCGATAGATTCAGTCGTGATAACTTGGCGGCTGGCGGTCTTCGCTGGATAAGACGGATGATCTGGGGCGCCACGACTCTCGTGGGCATGCATATACTTGGCGTCGATTTCGGAAACATTTTGCTCAATTTTGGAATTCCGGCGGCGCTCATCGGTTGGGGACTGAAAGACCTTACAAGCAACATTGCTGCGTACTGGGGGCTCGTCAGCCGCGGCCATATCGATGTCGGAGATTATATCTCGGTTAAGGACATGGCCGGTTACGTTAGAAAGATTATGCCTTTTGGCGTGGTCCTTGAGAGCCGGGCAGAAGACGGAAGTCTCAAGCGGCTGTACATTCCCTGTTCCACGATCCTAACCGAAGTCGTTAAAAAGATGTTTGTAGATAAAGGAGTGACAAGTTCCATAAAGGTCGGACACTATGTAAAAATAGGAAGTGAAATTTCCGGTAGGGTCGTTTCCTTAACTGATCGAGGTATAGGAATAGAAGAAGAAGCATCAGATGGAACGCGCTTTTTAAAATACGTTTCAATGCACCAGATAAGTCCCGGTTCTTTTAAAAACTATGGTTTAGAGCCCCCGCGTCTGCCCGGCGGAGCGGGAATCGAATCGAGGCTGGTTCTGGATGGAAAACGCGGCAAAGTAGCGAGCTATAATGATAGATATGTCTATCTTCTCGATGAAGACGGCACCATGATGCACCGAATTCCCAGAACGAGCTTTGCCGGCACTTGGTCGTATATAGATCCATCCACCCGCCAGTTTCCAGATGATCAACCCGAAAAATTGATCTATCCGCCGTCAAATCCCATCGAAACCAGCGTTTTTATCGAGCTTAGAAAACCGGCAGAGGTTTCAAGCTTTACGCCAAGAATAGGGGCCGGAGTTGAAAGCTTTGCCGATATCGCAACGGTTGCGAAAATAGGTTCTGCCAACATGGTGGAGATAAGACCCGACAAATTTCCCGAAGAGGAAAAGCTGATAAGGTTTACAGCCGACGGCCTAGGATTTGAGGAAGTACCTCAAAACATGAAAAGGCTGGCCGCGATACTCAAAAAAAGATACATGACCGCGCAATTCCATCTCCCAAGCGAATTCGGTTCCGTTGACGGTTCCTCAAGAGTGCTTTCATCGGGCAGGCTCGACGATCATGACCTCTTGATGAAATATTTTGAAACGCTTGAAGCCTTGAGAAAAAAACACGAGCTTTCCGGCGAACTCATAGTTACGGTTCATCCTCCTTATGAAGTTTTAAGCCATGATTTTAGAGACATTGTCGCAAGGTACGAACTTGCGGAGGTCGTGAATCACGAACAGATAGCTCCACGGAAGAAAGCGGATATAGAGGCGCGATATCTGCAAAATACCAACGCCTTTCTCGTAAGACTCGGACGTACCATAGAGGAAAAAGGCTGGAAGATGAAAATAGGCGTCGAAAATCAACCTCATTCCAGCAAAGAGTTATGGACGGTTGGAGATAAAATGAGCGATTTCGAAACTATGATGAACGGCACCTCGGCGGCCATACAGCTAACTTTCGATACCGCACACACCACCTCGATCTTTGGAACGTTCGGAGAACGGCGGGCCCGCTCACTTATACATTTTGCGATGCAACATGGAAAGCATATAGCCGGTTATCAAACGAGGCTTCCTGCAGGTGCCGATGGGACTTCATCTATTGCAAAAATTCCCGGTTTCCACAGGTTTCATCTAAAGCGCTGCGCGCTGGAGGGTGCCTGTGCCACGTTTGAAGTAGATTTGAAAGACGAAGGAAATAAGGATGGACTGGCGCGTTTCTTTTCAAAAATCAGCAATAGCATGGAAAGATTGCGCGAACGGGGGCGGTAGGTTCGGTCTGGTTTGACAAAAATCCACATTGAGATCATTTAATCGGCTACTTTTAGCGGGGGCTAAGGTGGGAAGGCTTAAGAGAATAAGAAACTTTTATATACCTTGGCTTAAAAGCGAAAAAAGCAACGCCAAGAAACTCGCCTGGGACAGCAGATACAATCAGCTGATACGTTTTCAGGTCCTCATAGACAATATAGAGCTATCCGGAAAATCCATTCTAGACGTGGGTTGCGGGCTAGGCGATCTTTGTTCATATATCTTGGAGCAGGGCATCGACGTGGATTACACGGGTGTTGACATACTAGCGGAGATGATAGCCGATGCTCAAAAAAACTGTCCTGTTGGAAATTTCATCTGTGCCGATATATTCAAAGATAAAAAAGTTTTTGGCACAAAACGTTTCGATGTGGTTTTCGCATCTGGAACATTTAATTTAAAACTCGGCAACAATGAAATTTTCATTGCGGAAATGGTAAAAAGATTTTCGGAGTTTTCACGCGAATACTTTGCCTTCAATATGCTGCACGAGCGTTCGAGCGATTTCATGGATACCTATTTTTATACAAATCCCGAAAAAATTTCACGAATCATTGCCCCTTATGCAAATCGCATAAAAATAATCGATGATTATTTAAAAAACGACTTCACCGTCGTCTGCCAAAAATAGCCTTACCTAGAACCGGGGACTGGGGATCGGGGACCGGGTTCCGGGAAACCCCCGTTTGTCATTGCGAGGAGGCCCCCAAAGATCGTTGGGGGCCGACGTGGCAATCCCGTTGGTTGTCAGTTATCAGTTCTCTCGTTTTAAAAAGCGATGATAGAGCGATGAAACTGCGATGATAAGGCGATTTACGGGTTTTCGAGTCCCGAATCCCGGGTTTTACGGTTTACGAGTTACGAGTCACGAGTCCCGGGTTTTCGATGGAGATCGCAGCTGGCTTCGGAATTAGCCCGAAGGCTAGGGCAAGATCGATGCAGGCCGCGACCTCTATGACCGAACCCCTTGCGATTTCGAAGAACCGGCGGCGCTCAGCCACGCTTTTTCGCGAATTTCCTTCCGCTAAATTGAGAACCACCGACGCCATCGCCCGGCGCAGCTGATCGTGTAAATAGCCAAGCCCTCTGGGCCAGCTGGCACCCTCCTTGCTTAACTCCTCTGCCATTTGAACTGACCTACGGTAGCACTCCAGTTTTTCGTGCAACATTAAATACCTCCAAGGTTCGGTTTTCGTTTTGGGCTCCTACTCCGGTTGAGAGCCCAAAACGAAAATCGAACCTAAAGGGGGAGTTATGAATCACGAAAAACTGGAGTGCTACAAGCAGTTGGTTGAGGTGGCAGAGGAAGTTGCAAGGAGGATGACCAGCTGGCCACGGGGGCACGGAGATCTTGTCGATCAGCTTCGCAGGGCCACCATTTCGGCTGTTCTCAATTTGGCGGAAGGAAACGGCAAGCAAAGGCACGGGCTCGAAAGGGGCCGGTTCTTCAAAATCGCCAGAGGCTCAATCGCCGAGGTCGCGGCTGCCCTTGATCTGGCCTTGGCCTTCGGGCTGATCCATCGCCGCGAGCAAAGCTCCTTAAAATCTCGCCTTCGTCTGGCCTATGTGCAGATCGGGGCGTTACCTTGAGAGCGGTTATCAGTTATCAGTTATCAGTTATCAGTTATCTGTTTTCCGTTCTCTCGTTTTTAAAAGCGATAATAAGGCGATGAAAGAGCGATGATACTGCGGTGATAAGGCGATGGGAGAGCGACGATAAGGCGATGGTGTTACGAGTTACGATTCACGAGTTACGGGTTTTACGGTGACTACGGGATTCCTCGCTTGCGCTCGGAATGACATCTCATGGTTTACGAGTCACGAGTCACGAGTCACGGATTACGGATTACGGATTTCACGGTGACTACGGGATTCCTCGCTTTCATAGATGACATCTCATGGTTCACGGGTTTCCGAGTTCCGAATCCCGAGTTCCGAATCCCGGGTTTTACGAATTACTCGCGGCCTATTTCTTTTTGGAAGTCGGTTGTGAATTTCTTTTCCAGCATATGCTCTATCTTGCGGACTAAAGAACGCAGATGAAAAGGTTTCGAAACGTAATCGTCCGCGCCATGCGTAAGGCCCGTTATTCTGTCTTGCTGCGTATCGCGCGCGGAGACGACGAGGATTAATATGTCTTTGGTGGCCGGATCGGATTTGAGTTTATTGCAAACTTCGATGCCCGAAACCTTGGGCATCATGATGTCGAGTATGATGAGGTGGGGTTTGTCTAAGGCTACGGATTTCAATGCTTCGTCGGCGCTGTAGGCGCTTTCGAGGGTGTAGCCTTCCCGGGAAAGCAGCTTTCCAAGCACCGTATGTATCTCGGGTTCGTCGTCAACGACGAGGATCTTGAAGTCTTTATTATTAAGTTCCATAATTTCAATCACTTAGTTGTCTAGGGGGCAGCTGGTCAAGGAAAAAGTGAACTAAATTGAAAAGATGTCACGGTTTGTAAAAAAGAGCTTTTACGTAGGGCATTTCGCTTGCAGCAGTTAATACATTTCTTTACACTCCGTCGCATAGGTTGGTGATTTTAAAACCCGGTCGCGGGTTCATTGTTTGGGTCTTGACGTAACGATTTCGAGTAGTTAGTGGAGGTAAATTCCAAATGGACGTAGGCGGAAATCAGGTCAGGAAAGGGGGTGGAACTCTCCGCGAATTGGCCAATCCGCACGAAAAACATAACAACGTACGGCACCTTTGAGCTAGTAGAAAGCTCATGGCGGGGGAGATGGTCTTTTCCACCATGGGAAAATTAGGAAAAAGGAGAGAACAAATCATGAAAAAGATTCTTACTATTGCAGTAGTGCTGGCCTTCGCCTTTACGGCGACTTGGGTCAATGCACAAGAACGCTATGTGGGCGGCGGTTTTGAAATGTCCGGTCACGTGGTAACCGGTTTGGGCTATCAGCACAATAACAACAAGACCGGCACTGAGGTAGCTAACGACGGCGACAGAACAACCTACCCGGGTCCGATCGGCGCCTATTTAGGCAAGCTGGGTCCCTTGGGTACGCCGGAAGGTGGCAATGATAATGTGTCGTTTTTCGTCGATCAGATCGAGTTAGACATCATGAAGTCCTTTGGCGAAAACGTAAGACTGCGTGCCGATCTAGACTTTGGGAGGATTAACTCCTCAGGTATCGGATCTCAGGCGTTTGTACTAGAACAGGCCTATGCCACGGCGAACATCCCGGTTGGCAACGGCATCGAGTTCTTGCTAGGCCGCTTCAACACGCCGATGGGTTTTGAGTCCGTCGATGTGGCAGCCAACGATCTCATCTCCAAGTCGATCATCACCCGCGCGCTTCGTCCGGTGAACAACACGGGTATGAAGATCTACTACGCGTTCTCCGATCTCGTAGATTTCCACTTCTACGTGGTCAACACCCTCATGCAGGACACGATCAACAGGGGCAACACGCTTCCGGCGTTTGGAATGCGTCTTGGTTTTAACTGGGGCGAAGAGGGTACGGAAAGCACGTTTGGTATTTCCGGTTTCATGGGTCCGGACAACATCGACACCAACAAGAACCTTTCGTTCGGTGGCGATGTTGATCTTAACTGGTGGATCACCGAGTCCTTCGCGTTAGGTCTCGAAGGCCTCTTCCGTCGTGACAATTCCGTCACGAGGGGTAAGACCGTTGCAGCAGGTCAGAACACCATGTACATGGGCGGACTGCTCAACCTGCACTATGTATTCTCCGATGTGTGGGATGGAACGCTGCGCTATACGTTCGCCAAGCAGTTCCAAGGCGGCACGACAGCAGCAGCAGCAGCTGGCTCGATCTACAATCTGACGGGCGCTCAGCAGTCGATCCACGAGATCACCTTGGGTGGCGCGTACGCGATAGCTGACGGCGCGAAATTCAAGCTCGAAGGTCGCTTCGACATCGTGAAGCCCTCTCAGGCGATCCGCGCAGTAGCAGGCTTCGGCACTGAGTACGTCTATGGTGCAGTAGCAGGCTTCGTCTATGATTTCTAGTTAGGTCATAGAAAAGCTCGTAGAAAAGTTCGATCCGAAAAGGCCCCGTTTTTACGGGGCCTTTTCTTATTATGCACCCCAAGGGGTCAGGTCTTGCAATGTGCATTTTGAATCCTGAATCCCGAGAGGTCATCCTGAGGGGGGGCAGGGAAAAACCTTGATTGGCGTTCTCAAATAAGGTACATACGTACCCATTATGAGAACAGTAAAACCAAGAGACAATGTCTTGACTGTTTTGTTCAACAAAACTTGCACATCACTTCTTTCTCTATTTTATAATAACGCAGAAAGATCTTATTACCTGCGCGAGGTTGTACGAAAACTAGATATTGGTAGCGGTACCGTTCAAAGAGAAATTACCAAGCTTGTATCAGCCGAACTCATCAATAAACAAATTAACGGCAAGCAGGTTTATTATAAAGCCAATACAAAGTCCCCCGTTTACAACGAGCTTCGCGGTCTAATAATCAAAACATTCGGTCTGGCCGATATTATAAAAGATGCCCTTATTCCGTTTGCTTCCAAAATAGATTATGCATTTATTTACGGCAGTCAAACAGATGGCACGTCGTCGGCGGACAGCGATATTGATCTTATGGTCGTTGGAGATGTCAACGAAATGGAATTGCATAGAGTTATTAATAAGGTCGAAAAAAAACTGGATAAGGCTATTAACTATTCGCTTTTCACATTGAAGGAATTTGACAAAAGAAAAAAAGAAAAAAAGGGATTTATTGAGCGTATAATCACAGGTAAAAAAATCATGCTTATTGGTGACAAAGATGAAATATGACGATTTATTAAAATCGGGAAAAATAAGAAGCCAGAAGATCTCCGGTGATGAGATAGAAAGGGCACTGTCTCGAGCCGACAGAGACTTGAAGACATCGCGTTCTGTCATGGCAGGCGACTGGGATTGGGGCTTTGCAATAGCCTATAATGCAATACTACAAGCTTCTCATGCTTTTATGTTTTCCGAAGGTTATAGGCCAACCAGTCATGAAGGACATAAAAATACATTTGCATTTATGCGTATTGCTATGGGTAAACCATATGAGGATTTGATTACTTATTTTGATCGGGTCAGAAACAAGAGAAATCAAGCAATGTATGACATAGCCGGAAAAATAAGTGAGAGCGAAGCCAAAACACTTTTTAAGATGGCAGTTGATTTTGTGGTTTTGGTTAAAAAACTTCTGAAAGAAAAAATATAATTTAACAAGCCGATTTTTCCCAGATCCCCCAATTCCCGGTCTTCATAATTTTCCGGAATTCATCGCAATCTGCTATTTGTGTTTAAGTCGTCGAATAAGAGATTTGCCGTGAAATGCTTTTGGCAACAACGCAGACAGGGGCATTGTTTCTGAATTTCCGCGGGTATTGGCCATTATTATGATCAGCTCGGGCGCAAATTCCGAGAGGGCCTGTCTGCAGATGCCGCAAGGGGAACAGGGTTTTGGATAATCCGCCACGATGGCGAGCTTTTTGAATTTTTTTACGCCTTCCGAAACGGCCTTGAAAAGCGCGGTGCGCTCGGCGCAACAGGCGACACCGTAGGAGGCATTTTCGACATTGCAGCCGGTGAAGACGCGGCCGTTTGCGGCAAGCAGCGCCGCACCCACCTTGAATTTAGAATAAGGCGCGTAGGCCGCCTTTCTTGCCTTTGCCGCGGAAGCTATGAGTTTTGCATCATCCATAAGAAAGAAGCCTCCAATCATTCAATTTTGCGCAGCTAGCACGATTTGCAAGCCGGATGCAAGAAGTGAAAACCGTGAAATCCGGGATTCGGGACTCGGGACTCGGAACTCGAAAACCCGGGACTCGTGACTCGTGAACCGTAAAATCCGGAACTCGGGACTCGGGACTCGAAAACCCGGGACTCGTGACTCGTGAACCGTAAAATCCGGAACCCGGTCCCGATATGAATTTTTGTTGTGTTTGACCTCTCGGTATTATACGCCACTCAACTCGCGCAAGGTGTCAATTTGATTATATTATTTACATAAAATTGAAATATTCGATAAATATCATTTTCCATGCATTTTTTTAGCAACAAATTCTGCGGTCAGGCGAAGATATATGCGGAGCTTAGGCGAGGCATAAAAAAACTTAGCAACAAAACTTTGCGAATGCCGATAAATAACACAGGAGAGAAATACTAAATACGCTAAAGGAGGAATACAATGTCAGGACCTGTAAATTCAACAAGAGTATGCTGGGACAAAGAAGCTTTTGAGACGTGGCGCCAAATGAAGGACGGTGTTCCTGCCGGGTGGTCTCTTGACAATCAATCCCTCCCCACTGAAGACTCGAGAGAGTATATCGTGGAAAAGTGCGTCGGGATGGATCGACTATTGTTGAAAGATGTTAGGGCTTCAAGCAATCCTGCAAACAGTAGTGTGATGTCGATAATGGCTGGAGATATAGCTGCCAGCGCATTTTCAAGTGCCAATCCGAGACAGGGGTTTCTCTTTGGTGCGGCAGAGGATGTCGCCGGATTTTTTAACAGGAATGTACGGGTTATTGAAAAAAGTGACCAAGGCCTAATAACTACTCATACAATTGTTCTTGAAACACTTTTTGAGCAAAGGGACTATTTTGAGGGTGCTTTAGCGAAAGAAACCGATTCCGCAAAAAAACAATCTCTACAAGGTGCTTTAGATATTATTGATGCGCAAATTGCCCGGGTAATTTCCGTGGCAAATTCCGTTACAGTCACGCTTCACGCCTCTGCCGTGCGCGAGTTTTTCCATGGAGAAGCGGAATTTGGCGCGATGCAAGAAATGGGCGCAATGGCAATAATCTACGGCCTTGCCCCCCCGGTCGTCAATAAAGATGAGGATAACGAGATAAAACTTCCCGTAGCAGCCGTGGAAGCATCCATGGCGCTTTATATGGGCCAAGGCGGAAACATCGATTTTGCAAAAGCAATCATCGCCTTTAGCCACTTCAACCACGCTATTGCGATAATTGAGAGTATAAAAAGTCGTGACGATAAAACACCAATCGAAGCTGAAGCGCAGGCAATCGGATCACACCTTGAAGGTGCAATAAGACAAATGGAATTTGTGAATATTGCAAATCTCGACCTTAGACAGCGCGCCTTGGTGGAAGAATTTTCGATTCGATTAAATCAAATATTGAGGGGCATGCAAGCCTTCGCAGCCGCAGCACCAGCACCCGCCGCGCAAGCACCCGTTGCCGCACCCGCAGCAGCCGCCGCACCAAAAAAGTCAGCACCAGCACCCGCCGCGCAAGCACCCGTTGCCGCAGCGCCAGCCGCAGCGCCACCAGCAAGGCCAGCACCAGCACCAGCACCAGCAAGGCCAGCACCAGCAAGGCCAGCACCAGCAAGGCCCCGCTGCAACCTTACGCCGCAGCAGGTATTACAGCTTCCCAGCGCAGATATGACGAGATACTTTGAAACCTGTAAGTAGCCAGCAGACGACATCGAACCGGAAATTCCGGTTCTTAAATGCAGCTCGAAAATAAAATAATCCCGCAAGGGAATGGAATTTCAAGGAGGAATATATGATAGGTGCTGGCGAATTAAGGCCCCTTACAAAAGCTCAGACCGCAGTGCTGAACACTTCGAGCTTTTTCTATTGCCCAAAGGATGCAAAGGGGCAAGCCCAATGCAAAGACACCTTGCAGAAGGCTATGCAAGAATCTACGGAAGGGCTTGGTGACGCTTTACGCGACCGGCACTCCGCCGAGGCGGTATTCCCTGCAGCGACGGACGTATTTGCCCAGTGTAGCAGGGGTGCTCAAGCTCCTGTCGCCAGACAATGCTTTAGCACCTCCATAGCCGCCACGGTTGTTGATCCCGATCCCAAAAAGAAACAAAATGGAATAATCATCTACAGTCCCATAAGCAGCAGCTTCACCTCCGTCACCTATGAGCAATATCTCGATATGGCGGCTAAGAGGTTGCGAGCCGGTGGAAGCACCCTTAGAATCTTTCAGCCCGGAGCGCCTCTGCCTTCAAAAATTCTGGATTATGCAGGAAAACTCGCTGAAGCTGGGCACTCCCAAGCCGCGTTTGAGGTGTTTCGTCTCTATGAGGAGGCTGGATCCTTTCCCGGTTTTTCGAAAAGCGATGAGGATGCTTTCGCGGATCAAATTATAGCGTGGTCGAAACGAAGAACTGGTACGGTTGGCATCACCCCAGCAATGGTTTTAGATGAACACAAAAGAGCATTCGTGGCTGGAATAACCGAAACGGGCGGCAAAAAAACTTTGGACATCCAGTCAATCCCCGAATCGGTATGGACACTTGCCACCACGCCCGAACAAAAAAAGACGATACAAGGTCTTTTTGCAGCGGCCTTTCATATCTATACCGGAAAACCTAAGGCAACCGACGCCTTGGCTAAAGATGCAACAACTGCCGCCGTAACAAAGCTTGGTGCGGCCTTAGCAACCGCTCTTGCCGGCAAAGATGTCCTTGCCGTGCGAATAACAGGCGTGGAAGTTGATGGTGATGGATTGGCCACGAAGGTTACCCTGTCAGATGGGCCAGCAGCAAGGCGGGGGCTGTCTGACGCTGGCGAACTAGCTGTTCTTGTCCATTCGCTTGGATTTGGAGACAATGAATACGCCATCAACGCGCTTAGTATCTTGTGGGGGCAAGTAATAGCGAAGTCTGGAACGCAAACAGCTGAAAAATATAGAGCTATTGCGATAAAGCTCGCCGAGCAGCTTAAAGGCAAAGATGCCATGGAAATATCGCTGGCAAGGGTGGTCTCGGTCGATCAAAGCACAGGCACCGTTCAGCTTGGATATACAGATAGTGTGGTAGCAGGAGATTTCAGCGACCCGATAATGGCGAGAATTCAAAAAAGCCAGCAACTTTTCCTAGCGCTTCTTGAAAAGAAAGCTTTCGGCGGGGATGAGAGCCGAATTGCCAAAGCGGTGGCCGCTCAAGCAATAATTCTGCACACTGTTTATAGCCCCGACCATGTAGCTGCAGAAATGGCTTTTTTGTCGCTCGAAGTAGATGCCGATTCTAAGGGCAATCCGATTTGGACCCATAAAAAAGCCGGGGAATGTGCAACCGAAACCGACACTCCGGGACTTCACGGTAGCGTTAGCGCCACAGGCACGATGGCTGGAGCAGATGTTTTCGGAGCATACGTCGAAGGCGAGCTCGGATATAAATGGCCACTATCGAGAAGCCTGTGGTTAGATCTTACCGGTGGCATTCAAATAGGTCATGAATCTGACAAGCTTGGCTATGCAACCGAAGAAAGCTCAAGTGGGCTTCTGTTGGGTCACCCCCTGTCAAATTCCGCTTACGATGCCATGCCAAAATTTACTTTAACCCTCGGTCGCGATGTACCCAAGGAGGAAAGCGGACTTGGTTTTACGTTAGGCGCCGGCGTGACATATGATGGCGACAATCTCGAGATGAACAAGTTTGGTCTTAATGGCAGCTTATTCTATGACTTCGCTAGAACAGCAACAGAAGGCGGTAAAGACATTACGAAGAAGGTGACTCTCATAGCGAGGGCTGGTGCAGGGTCCCTGTTCGGTTTTCATCTGACGCCTCCAGAAGACCCTGATGTTCAGCAATCTGATTGGCAAGGTAGATATGTGGATGTTGGTATTGGTTCAAAGGCGAGGTTATGGAGAGGAGCTACTCTGAAATTGGGTCTCGATCACACCTACACTTCAAGCGATGATGTCCCGAGCGTGACAGTAACCTCGGCTGGTTTTGAGCAGGATCTTGGGCCGGTGAACATGAATCTAAAATTTGCATACATAAGCATGACAGATCCTGCCGATGTTGATGTAGGACGCCTTAATCCATCGGTGACATGGTATGCGCTTTCGATGTTCAAAGATACGTACCTAGCGCTGGAGGCCTTTTATCAGCGACTTGCGGTCGATGGACCGAATGTGGATACTGTGCGCCACGGCGCAGGCGCTAAGGCGCATCTAAAACGTAGAGACGGTGAAGGATTTTCCGCCTTTCTCGGTTATACCTATTTCATAAGACCAGAAACTTTTGCAGAGCCGGCTGGCGGTTTCGATACCGCCGAGGGCGGAGATGTTCCCGGAGATACGCGAATACCCGGACAGGGCGGACATTATTTATCCACTGGAATAATATATACTTGGTAGGGAGCCACTTTGAAAATTTAAACTAAGAGAGGTTAGGGACATGAAAAATAAAACCGCAAGGATCGTAAATGCTGCTCTCGCCATTTTGGTGGTCTTCGTAGCAGGCTGTGAAGACGGACAACTTAAGGTTGGTTCGGCAAATCCGTCCAAATCGCTGCCGGTCAAGCCGCACATCATTTCTTTTTCGGCCGAGCCTCGGGAAGTGGAGGCAGGCGGCAAGACGATGATTACTTGGCAGGTGGCCAACGCCGATTCCATAGAGATCACCTCGAGGGCGCTTGACGGCTCCAACCCGCTCCATGTCGAAACCTCGCAGTTAGAGGGAAGTGCCGAAGCCGAAGGGCTTACGGCCACCACCGATTTTACGATTACCGCGAAGACTAACGCAGCGGCGGAACCGGCGGCGGGAGAGGTCAAAAGCGGTCTTAAGTCAGATGACAACGCGGCAAGCGAAACCATCACGGTCTATGTGATAGAAAAGCGCGAAGGTCCGCAGGTGAATATCTCCGCCGATCAGGAAAATATTCTCAAAGGTGAAAGCACGATAGTTCGCTGGAGCGTAACTCCTTCCGATTCTACGGTTGCAATCATAGACAGCGACGGCGTGGTTTTGGATATAACCTTTGCCGGAGCCGATTGCGACACGTCGGACCCGCAAAAACTTTTAAACGAAGGAACCCCGGTTGCAACGACCGGTGCTGAGGGTTGCACAGTCGTAAGCCCGCTTGCCTCCACGGTCTATACGGCCGAGGCTACGGATTCTGGCGGCATAACCCAGAGAAACGATGTCACCGTAAGCGTTAAAGATGCCGAAATTAAAGCCGAGATAAAGGTAAACGGTGCAACCGAGGCCCTTACCCGCAATTTTTCGGAAATCGTAAAAGTTGCCTGGACGGTGGAACCGGCCGGATCGATAATTACGGTCACGGCAAACCCGCCGGCAACGTCTTGTACCCCGGAACTTCCGCAGGGTCAGGTCGTAGATTATGCAACCGCCGACTGTACGGTCGAGGGCGAAACCCAGTTCACGGTGCGTGCCGAGGCCGCCGACGATGCCTCGCGTTCGGCCTCCTCTACGGCAAGCCTAAAGCTTGACGTCTCGGGCGGCAATGCCGGTGTTAGCATTCGTTCCGACGAATGGGCCTTCGAAGGCGAAACGATCAATATGGAAATCACGGTCAAGGAAGGCATAGCCCCGTCACTTATAAAGAAAGTTCAGATCCGGGATCTTGATTCCGCAGGCGGGATAAAGACAATCACGCTTCCTAGCAAAGCTCCTGTGCCGGTAAAGGTAAAGGTGCCGCAAGGAGGCGTCGATGTTACGATAATCGATACGGCTGACAATGAAATACCTCAGGGTGTTGCTGTAAGAACGCTTACGACGATAGAGCAGGAAGTGGGCAAGAAGGTTGAGGCCATAACGGAACTCGCCTTCGACGTGAATAACCCTACGACGCGCTTTACCGGCGTGCAGATGCCCGGTTGGAATGATGGCCACGCGAGGATTTACAGAAATGGCGGCGGCGACATGGATGTAGATTTTGGCGCAGCGCTGCTTGCTGATAGTGGTCTCAAGAAGTTCTGGAAGATCGATGCCCTCGATGATACAATCAAGACCTTTCCCGTCAATGCCATCGCGGTGCGTCCGGGCAACTCGTCGGAATTTTACGTTGGCGTTACCGGGGCGGTGATGGTTACGACCGATGGTGGCAATACGTTTTCGTTGGTTGCATCGGCTAAGCGCTACAGTAAATCAGGAAACAATTATGGAGGATCTCATCCGTCTTGTCGCGGTAAAACGCAGACGGGAGTGAAATCCAGTCACAAGGATCAGGTAGTCAGCCTCAATCAGATCTGCGATATAGAGATTTCGAAAGACGGCAGGCTCATCGTAGCATCGGATCACGGCGCGTTCATGATAAGCGATATTACAGCTTATCTTGCGAGCAAGGATTCCAAGCTGATCTCAGGTCGTCCATCTGGTGACGGTAAGGCGGATTCAGAAGGCCTGCTAACCTATGGACACGTGGTCGATGATGTCGAGTGCACAGATCAGACCTGTGCTAAGATTTTCGCGGCCACATCAAGAGGCGTGCTCGTAAGCGATGACGGCGGTCTGACGTGGTCTGAATTTGGATCGATAGACAAAACCTACAAGGTCGTGGTGCTTGGAGATGATATCTATGCGGCGACCGACGGGGATGTCTATTCAAGCAAAATTGTCGCCGCCGATTGGAAATCGATGAATCTAGGGAGAGGCGCCAAATCGCTGGCCATAGACAAGAACATGAATGCCTTCGGCGAAAAAATGCTCATCGCCGGAACAGACAGCGGAGCCTATGTAACCCGCGATAGCGGCAAGACTCCGTGGTCGCCGATAGCTGTGACGGGCGAAGACGAAACCCTCGATGTAGCGATAGCGACGACTCCGGCAAAAAACAGCGGATCGATCGTGACGGTCCTTATAGGCAGTGGAAAGAGGTCTATTTACGGTCAAGCACCGATAAAAGTAGTCGGTCCATCGGCGGCTCCAGCAGCTGTGGCCGAGACGATGACCAAGGCCGGAATGGATGATCTTATAGTCGAACAGTTTTTGTTAAATAGTGCTATCTAAATAATTAAAGGTCCAAAAGGGGTATTATGAATAAGCCGGAGGCTAAAAACCTCCGGCGTTTTTTTAGGGTGCGCCAGCGCCCGGGCGCAGCACCCGCTTTTCTGACTTCCGCACCCGATCGGGGGAAACGGTAGCCAGCCGGCCAAGGTATCCATCCTCCCATCACACCCCGCTCAATTGACTTGCCAGTTGATTCATAAATAAATGTTACCGAAGGGGCTAGAAATATTGACTCATGATAACTGTTATTAACGGTTAGTGTTAACTAGAATTACGGTTATCTTGCAAAGCGTGGCAGCGGAAAAAATGTAGAGTATCAAATCAAAGATCCATTTTTAAAGAAATATGTTCTTGGCAAAAAAGTGGAAACTTAGGTCAAAAAGTTAATAATCTGGTAAAAAACTGACGGGGGCATCTCTAAAAACTAACCCAAACTTTTCCAGTCACAGGTTCCGGCTTCCGCAGTCAAAAATCTTAGCGCTAACCGGTTTTGAATTAGCCGGAGATGTCAGGCAGAGTGCAATAAACTCAATTATAACAGGTTGTTATCTTTGGGGGCGTAGGGTAGATTTCGGTTTCAATTCTTGAATAATACGTCAGATAATTTTTTTTTGACACTTTGGAGAAGCGAGGATATAACCCGACATCGTCGGATAAAGACTTAACTGGGGAAAAATAACCAAGGAGGGTAAAATGGGACAGGGACCAAATGAGATAAGGTTTTTCGAATACTGTACCGCGTTTAAAGCAATTGATCCGGATATCATGGACAATTTATGCAGAGCGCTCGACACGTCTGAAGACAATTGGACACCTATGATGTTCCGCGACAAGCCGGGCGATGGTTATGTTCTTGTACCATCGTACAAGGGGGTCCTTGGCAAGCGGCAGATCGTAAGCTGGCAGACGCTCAATCAGGATGGCGAGATTCACATCGGTGTAGGAGAGGACGCTCAATTCACGGAACGCGTCGACGAAATAGTCGCCCAATATTTCATTGCCGGCGCATTTGGCATAGGTGAGCTGTCCGGCGGAGTCGTATTGGATGCCCAGATCCTCAGGGGGATTAAGGAACTCTATGCGGCGTGTGGCAAGGATAGCAAAAAATGCCTCGAGACCGCCACCGCCAGACGTGTGGCGCTAAAATGGCAGTCAGTTCAAACCGAACTAAGTGAGAAAGAGGACTTGGCCGAAATAATTCCCAGAGTGAAGAAGCTCGAAGAACAGCTGAGAATGCTCATAGCCAGAACCGATAATAAATCGGAGCTCGAGGGGAAAGTTGCTGCATATCGTCTCGCGATGCCTAGAAATCCGACGACGATTAAGGAATACAAAAAGGCGGAGGAACTCTATATGCAGATGATAGGGATTGCCGAGATGAACCTCAGCGAAGCTACGACGCAGAGAGGCATACTCCATTATACTACGGAGGCAGCGCGGCTTGCAGAAGAGATCGGCAGACAGGAGCCTTTTCTACGTTCGAGGTTCACCGATGCACTCGAGGCGGGTCTCAGGTGCATGCCCATGGGTCAGACTCTTCAGGAGAGATATTGTGTTGCGAGAAATAAATATGAGATGGCGGTTTGGATTTTGGATAGATTGAATAAATTCAGGAGTAATCCGTGTTTAGAAAGGGATTTGATAGATATGTCATACGAAAGGGCTGATGGACGCACGCAATTGTCGTATCTACGTCCATGTATAAAATCTGAATATAGTGATCAATACTTTGATTCTGATGATTTAATTCAAACTGCAAAACGTCATTGCTCTACGCATTGCCAATGACAAAGCTCCTCCAGCCAAGCATCGACAAAAGAGGTTATCGATTGTCTAGCCTGCATTGCCAGATAACTTATTTGGGGGATTTTTATCAGATCTTTTGGATTTTTGATGAGATTTTCAGCCATCGAAAATGCGGCAATCTCGCCGGATTCGTCTATCGCGTTTCCGAAATTAGGGAGAGCGGTATCTAGGGGATCGAGCACGCTTCTTGCTATGACATAGTCGATCTTTGCTTTGGCCATCCCAGCGGCTAATGAAGCGCTTTCCATGTCTATGCCCGCGGCGCCGTACTTTGTGCCAAGATATGCCTTCTCATGAGGAGTTGGGACGGGTTCATGGAGCGTGACCATCGTTCCTAGCCTACTTCGAAGGCCGGCCTTTCGACAGATTTCAGTTGCGCGGGCCACATTTTTGGAGGGAATTTCGAAGCTCTCGTTGGTTTGCGAATCGACGGCATGTTGGGCTATTATCATGTCGCCGCAGATTAGCCTAGGGTCGCAACCTCCACAGTAGCCCACATGAATTACGGATTTGATCTGGTAATTTTTAAGCAGGTAAAGACATGCGCGCGTCATGGCAGAAGGCCCGATGCCGCTTCTCACAAGCAATATCCTCATTCCCATATATTCCCCAAGCATGAACATCGACGGTCTTATGTGCACCTTCACGTCTATTTCCAGCTTGGATTTTATTATGCGGATTTCATCGTCTAGTGCGGCCACTATGGCGACCTCGATTTTTTCCATGAAGTACCTTTTAAGTCTCCGAAAGACGGAAGTCAATTTGATGTCGGGGTAGTTTATGCAGATGGATGCAAAGCATCGAAAATGGCATCGCGTTTCGATCTGGTTATTTTTGTAAGAGGAGGTTGGATTAAAAAAGCGTCCAGCGGGCCATTTTTAAAATGTCGGAAAGGGAACCGGTGGAGTTAAGCGCGACGGTGGCCTCGAATCCGCAATGGGCCATGCAGTTTTTGCATCTTGGATCGGACTTTGGGCCGTATTTATTCCAATCGACCTTGGAGATGAAATCGTCGTAGGACGAATGATGTTCATCTGTGATCAGGTAGCAAGGTGCCTTCCAGCCGCAAATGTTATAGGTGACGTTCCCCCACGGGGTGCAGGGATATTCGCGCTTTCCCTCTAGAAAATCGTAGAAAAGGGGGGTGTTCCAAATCTTGGGGCGGCTTGTGACGTCTTTGAGCTCGCAAAATTTCTCGATGATCGCCTCTTTGGTGAGAAATACCGATCTGTCCTTTACCTCGGAATAGTCAAAGCCCGGAGACATCAACATTCCATCGATGCCAAGATCTTCTAAAAAATTGACGAGTTCGCGTATTTCGGCCGGGCTTGTTTGTTTGTAGATTGTCGTATTCGTGCAAACTAAAAAGCCGGCCTTTTTAGCGGCTTTGATGCCCGACACCGCTTTTTCGAAAGCCCCATCAAGCTCGACTATGGCATCGTGGGTTTTTTTCATTCCATCTAGGTGGACATTTATGTTGAACATTTTGTCAGGACGGAAGAGGCGGAGTTTTTTTTCCAGCACCTGACCATTGGTGCAAAGATAAACCACCTTTCCGCGCTTTAGAAGGATATCGGCGAGTTCGCCTACCTGCGGATACAGCAGCGGTTCTCCGCCGCATATAGAAACCACCGGTGCATTGCAATCCTCGGCGGCTTTGAGGCAATCGGAAAGCGAGACCATTTCGGATATGCGGTCTTTGTATTCGCGTATCCTGCCGCAGCCGGTGCAGGTTAGGTTGCAGGCGTGCAGCGGCTCCAGCATGAGCACCAGCGGAAAACGGGGCACGCCTTGTTTTTTTTGTCGGCTTATATGCTTAAACACGGCCAGACTTTGTTTTAATGGAAATCTCATAAGGGAAAAGCTGCTATCACGGTCTTGTCTTTCCGTCAAATGGGCAAGAAAGGTCAAGGCTAAGGTCAAGGATGAGGCTAAGGTCAAGGCTAAGGTCAAGGCTAAGGTCAAGGCTGAGGTCAAGGCTGAGGTCAAGGCTAAGGTCAAGGATGAGGTCAAGGCTAAGGTCAAGGATGAGGTCAAGGCTGAGGCTGAGGTTCTATTATAATAAATCTTAACCTCGACCTTGGCCTCATCCTTGACCTTAATCTTAACCTCGCCCTTGCCCGCAAATACCAGACGGAGCGAGATAGCAGCTTGTTATGATTGAGTTTATTTTGCTCCGTCTGGCGGGTTTTCCTTTGTATAAAAGTTGATTTTGCAATGTCCTGCGATATACTCCTCTCCAAGAAAAACACCCTAGGAGGCGAGGCATGGTGACATCCAGAATAGTTATCGATCCCCGGATTATGATGGGCAAACCCGTAATCCGGGGCACCCGCATCACTGTGGAAATTCTGCTAAAAAAACTCTCGGAAGGCCTCTCCCAAGAGGAGATCATGAAGGAATACCCGAGGCTCAAAGCTGCTGACATCAAAGCGGCCCTCGGCTATGCAGCATCCACCATTCAAAATGAAGAGATCCACTTCGTTTCCAAGAGATAGTTATGAAACTTTTGCTGGATGAAAATATCGAAAAAGCGATCACCACTTCCCTCCGCGAAAGCGGCTACGATGTCATCTGTGTCTCCGAAACGGCATGCGGTTGTTCCGACGAGGAGGTTCTCAGAATTGCGAACGAGGAAAGAAGAATTTTAGTGACCAGCGATACGGATTTCGGCGAGATGATCTTCAGACAGGGTAAGACATGTTACGGGCTGGTTCTGCTGCGTTTTGCCTCGGAAAAGGTGAATGACAAAATCAGGACGCTTCAACATCTTCTCAAACATCACTCCGGCAAACTGTCAGGACACTTTACAGTTGCAAGCGCTCAACAAATAAGAATTAAGCCGATGGACTCATAAAATCCGTAACTCGTGACTCGTGACTCGTAACTCGTAACTCGTGAACCGGTTTTAAAGGGAGAAAGTGAAAGGCTAAGGTCAAGGCTGAGGTCAAGGCTAAGGTCAAGGCTAAGGCTAAGGCTGAGGTTCTATTATAATAAATCTTAACCTCGACCTTAACCTCATCCTTGACCTTAATCTTAACCTCGCCCTTGCCCGCAAATATCAGACGGAGCGAGATAGCAGCTTGTTATGATTGAGTTTATTTTGCTCCGTCTGGAGGGTTTTCTCTGGCAGGCAATCAGTATCAAATGTCAAGCGCCGAACCCGTTTCAAAAGGATGATATTGCTAAAATAATTCTCCGGTGTAGATATCTAGAGTTGCGCTTGCAAAATTTTCCCTACCTTCTTCTCTATAGATTATAAGTAGTCGCCCGTTGCCTACATATTTTATTTCCACTTCTTCGTTAAAACCACCGGATCGCAGGCTGCCACCATAACTGAAGTCTATTTTACTTTCTTTTGGCATTTCAAGTCTTTCTTCAGCATCAACAATGCGTACACCAATTTGTGCAAGGGCTTGTCTATCCTCAGGGGTTATGGTCAATTTTACCCTAAACTGTTCCGGAACGGGAACTTTCAGTTTGTCTGCTAAAAGACTAACGAGATGACGTGGTGTAAATTCAGCACCCCCATTATGTCCTTCTAGTCCTCCAGTATCTTGTCCCGTATGAATGTGAAATGGTGGCTGTGTTCCTTTAAACACCATAAACTCTTCACAAGGACAACGAAACATTTTATGCGGCTTAAGTTTAACGCCGAAAGCGCGTTCTATATCTTGCCTCAGCGCCTCTTTACGATTTCTTTTACCCAATTTATTTGTACAATCAGACTGAACACGTGCAATGACGGCTTGAATTCTGGGATCACCTCTATCTAAAACACGGCTTGAACCATCTGGTTGTGGTATAAAAAAGGAATCACCATCATCAATAGATGGATCAGTACTAATTACTTTGATGTTGGAGCCCAGTTCTTCAGATTGTCGCTGAAAGTCAACAGCCGATACTATTTTACATTCACTAACCATATCTGACCTCCTTTAAGTTTATAATTACCACAATAGTTATCGGCAGAACTTAAGCTCAAGTTGCTAGCCCAGTTTTCACGATGATAAAAGCGGTTTAAAATCAATTAATTGTGCTGCGAATTTTTTTTCACCCATTTTGACGGAATCGCAATATTGATCCGGATGTGCACGCGCGCATGAGAATGGTGCCGGAAATGGGTATGAGGAAACCCACCAGAAAACCCACCAGACGGAGCGAGATAACAGCTTTAAAGGGCGAAAGTGAAAGGCTAAGGTCAAGGCTAAGGTCAAGGCTAAGGCTGAGGTTCTATTATAATAAATCTTAACCTCGACCTTGGCCTCGACCTTAACCTCGACCTCTTATTAACAAATCTTCTCAGCGGACATGACTACGAAGGCGGCGTGGCGGCCGAGAATTTCAGGCAATTGCCTTAGTTGTTCGACCGTACTCCGTGCGATTTTTTTGCCGTATCTGGCACAAACTTCCTCGAAGCGATCTTCGTAAACGCTTATGGAATGGGCCCAGGTTTTTGTGGTTTGAGGCAGAATGTCCATTTCATCCTTTATCACAAATCCGTTATCGGAAAATATCTTCGGCCAGTTTGTTATCAATTCTTCTCCCTGATGATAGAGTATCGTCCTCATGGCGCGTTCTTCGGCACGGGTTGGCCTGCTGTGAAATACGAGATCTGAAAAACCAACGCGTCCACCGCCTTTGAGAACGCGTTTCATCTGGCAGACGAGCAAGTTTTTCTGTTTTTCGTTTACGCAAATGTCTCCGGCGACTTCCAGGCACAAGACGGAGTCGAACGAGTTTTCTTTAAATTCAAGTGAGAATGCGTTGCTCTCCAGGACATCTATTGCATGAGTTAAACCCTGCTCTTTAACGAGCCTTTTGGCCTGTCTTACCTGTTCGGCGCTTATGTTGATGCAGGTGAATTTAGCATCGTAGGCAGAGGCTATCCTCGTTGCGGGCGCGCAGATGCCGCAGCCTATATCCAAAACTCTGGAGCCGGATGTTATGCCGGCCATTTTCGCGACGAGATCGGTATGATTGTCGTGGGCCTCAGAGAGGGTTTCGTTGCCCGTTATGAAATAACCAAAGTGAAAATTGTCGCCATAGAACATTCTCGCGTCATCGGTTATGAGGTCGAAATATGCACCCACGCTTTTATTCGTCCTTCTGCGAAGTATGGACATGGAGATGCCCATTCGGGCCGCTGCAAACAGCTTTCTGGCAAGACCTATGGCTCCGGTTTCCCGGAAGGTTTGCGACAAAAAACCGCCCTTGGCGGTAAGAACTCCTGAGCTGTTAGGCATTGGTACCCTTTCTGCGAGGCAGTTTACAATACGACTGCTCGGCAGGGCTGGGCTAGCACGGCGGCCGGTCAAAAGCTACAGGGTTTTTTAATAAGGATTGCGCGTCGCTTTTTTACATGTTAGGCGGTTTCGAAACAAAAACTAGGGAGGAAGCATCTTATGAGTAAATCCTATGATGATATCTATTCGAGCTGGAAGTGGAACGTTCCGGAATTTTATAATTTTGGGTTCGACGTTGTCGATCGCCGGGCCGAAGACCGCACCAAGCTAGCGCTGCTATCTCTTTCCGAAAAGCAGGAGCCCGTCTATCAAACCTTCTACGAGCTTTCGTGTTTGTCCAACCAGTTTGCCAATACCCTTACGCGCCTGGGTGTTAAAAAGGGCGACAAGGCGTTGATCGTCTTGCAGAGCATTCCGGAATGGTACGCTTGCATGCTGGGGATGATAAAACTGGGGGTCGTTCCCATGCCCGGGACTCACATGCTAACCGAAAAGGACGTGATCTACCGTCTCACGAATGCAGAAGGCTCGGTCGTTATTACCGATGCCCATCATGCCCCTCTTATCGAAAAAATTGCCCCGCAATGTCCGTCGCTTAAAAAGAAGATAATAGTGCGCGGCGCTCGTGAGGGCTGGCACTCCTTCGAGGAGGAGATGTTAAAAAGCAGTGTGCATCTAGATCGAAACAGTATCGAAAAGACTAAGTCGTCCGATCCTTTGCTCATCTATTTTACATCCGGAACGACCGGAAACCCCAAGATGGTGCTTCACACGCACGGTTATCCGCTGGGCCACGAAGTGACGGCAAGGTTTGCACAATCCCTAACGGAGCGCGATCTTCACTGGACGGCCTCCGATACCGGTTGGGCCAAATGCGCGTGGGGGAAGATATTTGGACAATGGATAGTCGGTGCGGCCGTCATCCAGTGGGAAACTCCCGGTCGCTTCGACGCCGATGGCCTATTGCGCGCGATGGAGCGCTATGGAGTGACGACCTTTTGCGCGCCGCCGACTATCTATCGCATGCTCATACAGATGGACCTTTCCAAATACAGTCTAAACCTTCGGCATTGCCTGAGCGCCGGTGAGCCAATGAACCCCGAAGTTATAAAGGTCTGGAAGGAATTTACAGGTTGTGACATCTACGATTTTTTCGGACAGACCGAGACGGTGTGTCTTCTTGCCAACTATCCGTTCATGCCCATCAAATATGGTTCGGTGGGTAAACCCACTCCGGGCCACGATGTGCGAATAGTCGATGATGAAGGAAAAGATTTGTCTCCCGAGGAGGAAGGTCATATCGCCGTAAGGCTTGAGGGCGACCGTCCCCCGGGACTTTTCAGCGAATACTGGAAAGACAAAACGGAAATGGAGAAGAGCTTTCATCACGGGCATTATTTTACAGGCGATCGCGGCTACAAAGACCGGGATGGCTATTTCTGGTTCGTCGGTCGTGGCGACGATGTTATTAAGTCATCTGGATATCGCATAGGTCCCTTCGAAGTCGAAAGTGCCCTTCAGGAACATCCGGCTGTGGCTGAATCTGCGGTTGTTGGTGTTGAAGACCCCGAGGGCGTGCGCGGAGTCTTGGTCAAGGCGTTCATAGTGCTTGCCAAGGGCTATGAGGCTTCCGAGTCGCTCACCAAAGAAATTCAGGATCATGTCAAAAAGACGACGGCGCCGTACAAATATCCGCGTATTGTACAGTATATGAAGGAGCTGCCCAAAACCACTTCGGGAAAGATACTTCGTCGCGAACTTAGAAAACTAGGCTGACCGGTTCCGTAAATAGCAGGAAAGTTTCACTTCTGATTTGTGGGAAAATGGGCCCAGTTTATATGAATCTTGGCAGCATGCACAACGAAGAGCTACTTGAACTTCTTTTTACCAAGGAAGATCGTCTTACCAAGGGAGAGGCGTTCGAGTTCATCCGCCGTGGAAGTGAGATCGTTCCCATGCTATCTGAAATAGCCTTGGACCGGATGTTTTGGGTAAATGAAATGCCGGAGTGGTGGGCTCCGGTTCACGCCACATACCTTTTGGGAGCAATAGGCGGAAAAGAATCGTTAATCCCGCTGCTTGCGGCCCTTCGCTGGTCGGATGCGTATGACAACGACTGGGTCACCGAAGATCTTCCTTCCATTCTAGGTTCGCTTGGCGAAATATCCTTTGAGAGCTGCGCGAGCGTTATGCACGATAGAAGCGCTGGCTGGTCGGCAAGATCGATAGCGATGGATGCTCTTGGTTCGCATGCCATAAGAAAACCGGATTTCGAAGAAAAAGTGATTTCCATGATAGGCGAAATATTTACGAGCCGGGCCGAAGAGTTCGGTGCGCGCCGTAGCGCAGCCTACGTACTCATAGATTTTAGACGAGCGGATTATAAACGTCAGATAGTTGGATTTGCAAAAGAAGATGCCGAGAGATCGAAAAGAGATCCCGATTATATAAATGCTTTCAACCCCGAACGAATAGAACACGAAATTTCTCTGCCGAGGCGAGGGCTTGAAATGTATGTGAGAAACTGGCTTGAATTTTATGAACCAGAAGAGATAAAAAAGCGCAGCGATTGCTGGTGCGTCGATGCCCAAAAGGCAAGGCTGGAACTTGCACCTGCCCAATCGGGAAGAACGGGTTACACGATAGGAAAAGGCGATCCCTGCCCGTGCGGCAGCGGAAAACCATATAAAGTGTGTTGCTGGAAAAAACTTCATTAGGGGAGGGTCAGGTATATGTCCAACTGGGAAAACATGCAGGCAAGGCTTAAGGTGATAATCGAAGATGCGCTCAAGTTCATAAAAAGCGGGGCCAGTGAGGCTGAGCATCTAGCCGGCGCTACGGCCCAAGCGACCAAGCTCCACGTGACGATTCGTAAAAACCAGATAGATAAATATAAAAAACTCCATGAGCTAGGCGAGATTGTCCATACCGAACTTCAAAAGGGTCCCGGCGACATCAAGGCCACGAAAAAAATAAACGATATATCGGAGGTAGTAAAGAAGATGGATTACGAAAGTGCCCAAGCCTATGAGGCGCTTGGAAAAATTTCGGTGGTGTCGAAACCTTCTCCCAAAAAAATAAAAAAATCCGGTTCCTAGTCCAACTTGCCATTCCCCGACGTGAAATATCGCAGGGTTAGGGTTAGTATCTCGCGCAATTATTTCGTCGTGTATAATTCGTTGTAGGCAAGATCGTGTATCTGCGGACGGAAAGAGGCTATCATTTGGTTTGTTGTGGACGGATGAATGCGGTTGGTAAGAAGTATCATCCAGAATTTATTTGTAAGGTCTATCCATAACGAGCATCCGGTATAGCCTAGATGACCTATGGAATTTGGCGAGAAAAAATGGCCCGAGGCGGAATTTTCGCGTGACGGCCTGTTCCATCCAAGGACGAATTGATTTCCAAAAGGTTTTTCCTTTCCCTCGGGGATGAATTCCCTAACGACTTCATTTTCGAGCCAATCCGATTTTCCCTCGTAACATTTGATGAGTTCAGAGACTATGGAATGTATGTCGCCGCAGGTAGAGAAAAGTCCAGCATGACCTGCAACGCCGCCTAACGCATAGGCGTTTTGGTCATGGACCTCGCCGTGTATGACGCGTTCTCGCCATGGACAATCTTCGGTTGGGGCGAAGCGTCTTGTTTCGCTATCCCGTTCTTCGGTGTGATGGCTGAAGGGCACGTGGATGTGCTTTTGTGCCGTTTCGAAGCCGCGTTTCCCGACATGAATGGCGGGGCTTTCGGAGGTGCGAACGAAAAATGTATTTTTAAGACCAAGCGGAGTGGATACGAATTTGGAAAAAAGTTCGTCGAGTTTTGCGTCTCCGGATTGTTCGAGTATCTCTCCTAGAATGATGTAGCCGATATCGCTGTATATCGTTTTTTCTCCCACCTTCGCTTCGAGAGGTTCGTTGTAGCAGTCATCCAGGATAATCCTTTTTCCGTATTCGGTGCCCACAAGACTCATGGGAAGTTCGCGATAATAGGGTTGCCAAGAGGGCAGGCCGGAGGTGTGGTCTAGGAGATGTCTTACGGTCATTTTTTTGTGTTCGGGCCGTCTTGCCCCGGCAAGCCATTGATATACGCTATCGCTGTATTTTATGAGTCCTTTGGCGGTGAGGGCCATAGCTATGTTCGTTGTAGCCAAGGGCTTTGTAAGCGAAGCTATGTCGAAACATGTTTTTTCTCGGGCATCGCCGAAACTTTTGTGAAAGAGTACGTCGCCTTCTCGCGCAACGAGGAATTCGGCTGTTGGAAATATGCCGTCGGAGAGGGCTTTTTCGAATGCTTTTTCGATACGTCGCGTCATGATAGAAGTCCTGAAAGAAATGTAAGCCGGGGATGATTTGCATCTGTGGCATCAAGTGATGCATCAACGCCTAATGGTAAAGTTGCGAAGCGGTCTAGATGTCCGGCAGGATAGTTCATGACGATCGGGCCTTTAAAAGATTTAAAGACATCCTGTATCATCGAAACCACGTCGTGGGGTTCATCCGGAGGTGGTATTATCGATCCAAAGACCACGGCACGCACGCTCTCTAACTTTCCGCTGTTTTTTAACTGGGTGAGCATTCTGTCTAGAACATAGACCTTTTCGTTGATTTCTTCGATAAACAATATGCTGGCTTCGGTTTTCATCTCGTAGGGCGTGGAGATGCTTGAATTGATGATAGACAAGCATCCGCCGACAAAGGTGCCTTCGGCCTTTCCCGTATTTAGAGCATAGGAACCGTTCATGGCGGCATAGCCAATAGGACCGGATGTGGAGATGGCCGCTGCGAGCATTTCACCGGTAAAACCATCCGGGGAGCTGCCAAGCTGGGTTATTGCGGGACCGTAAAATGTCGGCACCGAGGCATTTTGCCTAAGATATGCAAGAAGAGCGGTGATATCTGAAAAACCTATTACGGGCTTGGGATTATTTCCGATTATTTCAGAATTCAAGAGAGGTATTATTCGCTGGCTGCCGTATCCCCCTCGGGCAAACATTATGGCCTTAACTTCTTTGTCCACAAAAAGCCCGGTAAGTTCGCGGGCGCGTCTTTCATCGGTTCCTGCGAGATATCTGTTTTGGTCGAATATGTCGCTGCTAAAGCGCACTTTGAATCCAAGTTTTTCCAGGACGTGCACGCCGTGCATGAATTTTTTGCGGTCAAACGGGCTCGCAGGCGCCGCTATTCCGATTAGATCTTTTGTTTTAAGGGCGGCAGGTCTATTCATGTGACGCATTAAAGTACATATTGTCCCTTATAACAAGGGGGTTTGTTATTCTTTTTATTGACAGTGGATGAAAGCATCCATACCCTTTTAAAAAATGCCAAGAAGTGCATAAGTAGAAAAAAAGGAGAAAACAAAAATGGATCTGCAGGAAGCGATATTGAAACGAAGATCGGTGAGGATGTTCGATGAAACCGTGCAAATCGATGATGCAACTGTGACCAGGATACTGGAATCGGCGATTAGTGCGCCTTCGGCCGGCAACCGGCAGTGCTGGCATTTTATAGTGGTCAGGGACGAAATTTTAAGACAAAGGCTTGCGATCGAGGCGGGGCACCAGCTTTTCATAGCCAAGGCTCCGGTCGTCATCGTTGTGTGTGCGGATATGGAAAACGCCGCCGGTGGCTATGGCGCGCGCGGGAGCGCTCTATATTGCATTCAGGAGACTGCGGCTGCGATAGAAAATATGTTGCTTACAGTTGTTTCGCTGGGACTTGGTTCTTGCTGGATAGGCGCGTTTAACGAGGCTGTGGCTTCGGAAATTTTGGAGCTGCCCGAAAACCTTCGTCCGGTTGCTATGCTTCCCATAGGCGCCTTGGGTGAAGTGTCAAAAAGAATTCCAACAAGGAAATCCATAAATGAAATTGCGACCTTCAAATAGGCCTATAATATGAAACGATGGATAAATATCATTTTTACACCCGGTGCGTCTGTCGCCTCGGTGCCGCTCGTTTTTCTTTCAGTGGTTATAGTAATTGCCTTCCAGCTTCCGGCCCAGCTGCTGATGCGTCGCGGCTATATGATGTGGGGGATAGCCGTCAACGAAATCATAGCGATATTGGGTGTTCCTCTCCTAATAGTTTTTCTGTTTGGTTTCGACAGGAAAAAATTGTTTCCCCTGAGATTGCCTTCGCTGGGGGCAATTTTGATGCTTATCATATTTACAGTCGCTGCGGATGTCTTAATCGATTATCTCACCTACGCAAGCGAGCTCATTTTATCTCCACCTCCGGATGTAATCGAAGGGCTAGAAAAGCTCATCGCGATAGACGGCCCTTCAATTCTGGTAGCAAAGCTCTTCGTCTTGTGTCTTTTGCCGGGGATTTGTGAAGAGGTGTTTTTTCGAGGCTTTTGTCAGGGGTCGCTAGAGGCAAAGTGGGGAAGATGGGTAGCCCTCCTAACCGCCTCAATTTTGTTTGCCCTCCTGCACGGAAATCCTTGGTATTTTCATCTATATTTCATCCTAGGGCTCATAATGGGTTGGCTTTATATAATTTCAAAAACCTTAATAATTCCAATTGCTTTTCACGTAATGAACAATGCGTGGACCATAACCGTAAAGGCCTATAATTTGGGCCCTCCGGTGGCCGAAAAATTTGGCATATATGACTTTTTTTTGATCGTTTTTGCTATTTTTGCGATGTTTTTGGCTGCGAAAGGGCTTAGGGCATTTTTCCCTCACGGTAAAAGTTTGATGAAAAAGACGGTTATCTAGCAACCTTTTCGAAATTCCTGCGATAACACTTGAGAAATCAAAATAGCATCCATGGCGCAGAACTGGCGGTGGGATTGGATCTTAGGGTGAAATATGTCTGATCATGATTACAATGTAAGACTTCAAGCGACCAGCGGGGTTGTGGATGCCATGACGGTCCTTCTTTCCGATATGGGGCTTATTTCCGCCGAAACGGATCCCGCTTTGGTGCTAGAAGGCGAACATGCAAAAGGAATATTCGACGCTTTCATAAGGACAAGCCGATTTGAAATCTCCGATGTGATACCCCGCGACCCAGACTTCAACGAACCCGGATATCCGGAACGTATTCCCGTTATTTGGAATATGGATGCTGCAAGGGATCTCAGGAGGCTACTTATAAAAGCGAGGCAGGCCAAGAGCTCCCTCGATGAGAGCGGCGAGGTGGCCGGATTTTCAAGATCCATAGAAGTTTTTTTTAGAGGTGCGATAAACGGCGACCCAGCCGATACCATGATAGCCGGCGCCAGAGGAATGATTCCGCTTGCGCTTAATTGGGATGATGTTGCAGGTGCAGGATCTTTCGGGGATTATTTAAGACTTCCAAGGGATGTTGTCACCCATCATACAAGACAGCAGGCACATGCGGCCCAGATCGCCCAAGCTATAGCATCCCTGTCCACTAGCGATATCGACGAAAATACCATTCAAAGACTACGGGCAGCGATGACCCTGATGAATGGTTATGTCTTAGATCTTGGAAGATATTTTTTTGAACAATATTCTCTTGCCGGGTTGCATACGGAGAGGGTTCAGAACGGACTTTTCAGTGCAAATCGTGATCACAGGGTTTGGGTAGCGAGGGTAGCGCTTAACGTGTCCCAGATGAACGACATAGATCCAACGGGCAAGCTGGCAGATTTTATTTTGAACGTCATGGATGAATGGCTTGAACAAAGAAGATTTGTTGTTTCTCATGCTCAATCGGCCGAGAAAACGACCTTCCAAATTATAGTGGAAAGGCCAGAAGACTTGAGGGAAATATTCAGAGATTTTGAAATGAACTTTAAATCGGCGATGTTGGAGAGTTTTTCACGCCGACATAAAGATATCGAACATTTAAGCGAAGACGCTCAAATTCTTTTTGAAGGTATTCACAGGTTCTCGGTTCGGGCGACAGCCGTGGTGCTTCCATTTGATCACACCAATGTCCTTTCCTTTGCGATTCAGAATGCCGAAGACGTAAAAACTTTTTACGAGATCATCAAACAGACAGGCATTCCCAGCGAGACGCTTGAAGCTGCGCTTAAAGCTTTTGACGAGGGCAAATCTCTTGATGATATCAGGTCATGGTTTGGCCCATGGCTTTCGCGTGTAAGTGTTGATATGGAGGAGGCCAAGCGATGGGTCAATGAAGGCAAGGCGGCGCGAGGAGAGGATTCATCAAATGGTCATATACTTCAGGCCTTTGTGCTTCAAGCAATATATTATTATCTCAAACACCTAAGCGGCGTGGTCGAATATTTTGAAAAAGAACGATCCTCGACAAAGCCAGTGCAAATTTATGATCACAGAGAACTTCAAAGGGTGCTTGAAACCAATAAAGAAAGGCTTGGTGTTTATCTTCGGGAAAATAAATACGTATCCGATGGAAGGTTTGATCCATTGAGAGATCATCCTGAATTTTTCGAAATGGCTTTCATAGGGCATTTGGCTCATTTAAGGGATCATTATCGATCTAGTCGGGCGACTTTTGCGGTTCCGGCGGGAGTTTCCAGAATACTTACTGCGTGGAATAGAAGGTCACATGATTGGGGGCACCTTACGCACAGTCCCAGAAAAGACAGTCATGGGGGCTCGCAGGAAAATTTTTGGAGGGCTATAGATAATTTGGAGCATGCATTTGAACAAGGCGATCACGGCAGGCTAGGGTCTGCGCTTGCCGATCTTAAAACCAGAGCTGCGAATTATGCCTCGGATATGGCCCGAATATGGGCGAAGGCGATAGCCGATCCCAAGAATCCACTTTTTCTTAAAAGAGATTCCTTCGTGAGAGATCGCGATGGTCGCTATGTTCCGGCCGATGTGTTCCTTCAGGAACTTGCGAGACTTGGCTGGACGGATGTGTTTGGCGCGGAAGCGGATTCAATACAACAGTACTTGAAGATGTATTCAGCGAGCTTTAATCCGGACTTCGAAGATAGGGCCTTTCAGTCTGTGTGGAGCTCTATGCTCGAGGTGGTCTCTAGATGGCTTATGCCCATTCCCATAATCAACAGGCCGGCGGGGGATTTCGTGATGAGTGCTACCTCTCCGGTGGACATAAATGGTGTCTCGGTGGACGGTCTGGCTTTTGTTTATGAAGTCTGGTCAGAAATACGGACAAAATATGGCACGAAGCCCTATCACGACGTAAAAAAAGTTTTATTAACAGAAACTGAAGTGACCATTACGAATTTTGAAGAATCTTCTGTCAATTCCGCAATGGAGCGGATAGCCGATGAAATGGGTCTTCAAACCGTTCCTTTTATCGTTCCGAGCAAAGGAGATGCTTTCGTTCTTTATGTTCCAGTACAAAAAAGCGGGGAGACAAAAGAGGTTGTAGATCCAGACGCGATTATTGCCGGTCTTTCGAGATTTGGCATAAGTGTGGGTAGTGTTCGTAATACCAGAAATACCTCTCTTCGAAGGCTTAAGATTTATGTTGGGCAAGGTGTGGATGGAGCTGTGTATCGCTTTTCCAACTTTAGGCTAGGCGGAGCATGGGAGCCGTTTATGAAGACGCTTTCCATAACTACTGCGGCTACCAGCATAGATCCTCTAAGGAGTGCCCGGAGCGCCACAATTTTTGAGAAAACAAGGGATATGTTGGCAGAAGGGGTGGAAGTTGAGAAAGGGCGCAATTTCCCACATAAGGCGGGATTTGCGGTACACCAATCATCGTCTGACGAGGCCTCAAGAGCATCTGACTATCTGAAAAAACAGCGACACTACTATTTCGATCTGGCGGAATATCTTTCAAAATCGACAATTGCCCAGATGGAGAGCTGGATTTTAGAAAAATTGAATTTGTCTGGCAAAAACGTTTTTTCAGATCTACGTTCTTTTGCACAAAGGGCAGGGTCAGGATGGACTTCGGAGCTTACGGCGGCACGTTCCAGATGGAATGCCTCAAACGAAATGGTTTTAATTACCACCGATCGCATTGCCGAAACATTATCACCTGAGTTTTTGTCGGAGGTGCAAGCAATCGTCTCCCAAAGAGGCAGGGCGATAGGTATGTTAGATAATATTGTGACAGGCATTGAAGTCATTTCCGAGATTGCGACAAAAGATGGCGTTCAAGCTGAAGATAGCGTTCAAGGTAAGCAGGACTTAAGGGCGGCTAGTGTCGCCATTAGCAGTATTAATGGGCAGATAAGGGCCTTTAGAGACCTGATAGCTGAAGATAGAGGAGGAAAGCCGCCTGCTCCCCTTGGAGGTGTTGCAGGAAGTGGTTTGGGCGGAAATTCTGCCATCGGTGGGTGGGGGGCACCTTCGGCTGCGGACTTGTCGGGCTTCGTCCCCGTTTTAGAATATTCGGATCTCGCTTTCGGAATAGGTTCCGCTGCACATTTGCCCTACTTGGATGCCATGCAGCCTTTGGCTGCGGGATATATTACGCCGCTTCCGTTCATGCCGCTCCCGGTTGTGGGATCTATGGGCTTGCCTTCCATGATTAGATGATTTTGATTGACATTATTTATCTTTTAAATTTGCTTGGTTCCGGAAAATCCATCGTGTCGCGCTTTTTAGCCTTCTTCGTTCTTCTATTGCAGCCGTAACAGATATCTGCAGATTAAGATGCCTTTTAAACAGCGCAACTAGGCTGTTTGCCCATAGGCGTGTCCCTCGAAAGACGTAATATAAAAAATACTTATAAAACAATAGTTTACATTTTATTTCAAAGTAATACTTTTATACGTCCATACAACGATCTGTTTTATAGCCTCTTTTTTGTTGTTACAAAAATTCTCTAAAAAACCAAAAAACCTCATTATTTCAAGGGATTAGAAAGTGAAAAGGCTTGACTGGGAAAGGTGTTTGTCGATATGTTCCCATATAGTGGGATAAGGTGGTAATGAACTCCTAAATTGTGGAATTTAAATATGTTTCGAGGCCGATATCAGCATCAGATAGACCAGAAAGGAAGGTTATCCGTACCTTCCAAATTTCGCGAGGTTTTGTCATCAAATTATGATGAAAAACTCATTATTACCAATTTCGATCGCTGTCTTTGGGCCTATCCGATGCCGGAATGGCAGGAACTCGAGCGCAAAGTCGCCGATCGTCCGCAGTTTTTAGAAGAGGTCAAGGCCCTTCAAAGGGTTTTTATATCGGCGGCCTCCGAGTGCCCGATAGACAAACAAGGCAGAATTCTCATTCCCCCGTCGCTTCGCGAATATGCGGCGCTTGAAAGCGACGTTGTCATAGTGGGCATGACGAGGCGTTTTGAAATCTGGTCGCGCACCCGCTGGGACGAGGTTTTCGACGGCGCGCAAAAAACTCTCGATGAATTCGGCAATAAGCTCGCCGAACTGGGGCTTTGATGAATATGAAAAAGGAAGAAAAAATGCTCGAAATAAAAAAACTCAACGATGTTTCGGTGGTTGGTCTTACAGGCGAACTTTCAAGGGGCAACATGCACCTGCTCGACAATCTGCTCAACTCGCTTTCAGATTGTTCGGAAAATAATATCATACTCAATCTGCAGAATCTCAGCCATCTCGACTATCAAACCGTAAGGAGGATAGCCGAAAGAATAGTCCAGTTTAAATGCGATGGCGGTGATCTTAAAATGGCCGCGGCGAATGGCTACATAAAAAGCATAATGAGAGCCATGGGGCTTGATGAAGAGGTCTATCAATCCGTAGAGGATGCCCTGCTTAGTTTTGTGAGTGACGATCCCTGTGGAGATCCTCAATGACCGGTGACGGGTATCACTGTCCGGTGATGCTTGAAGAGGTGCTTTGCTATATGTTGCCAAAACCCGGCCAAAGGGTTTTGGATGTTACTTTGGGGGGAGGCGGACACGCCAGAGGGATAATAGACAAAATAGGTCCCGGAGGTACGTTCGTTGGCCTAGATAGAGATCCAGACGCCATAGAACACGCAGAAAAACTTTGCGGGGATGGCGTAAAGATTTTCGTGCTTAAAGGTAAAATGGGAGAACTTTCCGGGGTCGTAGGGCAAAGCAAAATAGAAAAGTTTGATGCGATACTCGCCGATCTTGGGGTATCGAGCCATCAGTTGGGTTGTGTCGGTCGCGGATTTAGCTTTAGAAACAGTGCTCCGCTGGACATGAGGATGGACCCTACCACGGGCCTTAGTGCGGCAGATTTTCTCGAAGGACTGTCCAAGGAGGAAATAGAGCGCATCATTTGGAATTTAGGCGAGGAAAAATTTGCGGCGAGAATTGCAGCATCGATAGCAAGCTACGGCAGGATATCCACTACAGGGGAATTGGCCGAAATAGTCGAGAGATCCTATCCCCGCATGAAGGGGCGCCGGAGGATACACCCGGCCACGAAGACGTTTCAGGCCATAAGGATAGCTGTCAATGACGAGCTTGGCGAACTCGATTCGTTTCTCCAAGATGCTCCGTATCTTTTGGCAAAAAATGGAAGGCTTGTGGTCATAGGATATCATTCCCTCGAGGACAGGCGAGTGAAGAAGAGGTTTCGGGAACTTGAAAAGCTAGATGAATTTTGTCTTCCCAGAAGAAGGTCGATCCGGCCGACTGTTGAAGAGATAACTGCTAATCCGCGCTCAAGAAGCGCCAGAATGCGAGTTTTGGAAAGGGTCAAATGAGATACGCTGCCACCGGCATGCCGACATTTAGCGCGGTTAGAAGACAGCCGATGGCGCAAAAATCTTTGGAGCTAAGCCGCAGGCACATAAGGCAGGTTTTGATTCTCATCGCAATAGCTGTTGTGGCTGCCATCCTTTTTGTATGGACGCGAATTCAGGTCATACAGCTAGGCTATGAGGTTTCAAGGATGAGAAAGGAAGTCTCAGATCTGGCTGAGAGAAAGCTCGCGATCGAGGCCGAAGTTGCCTTGCTAAAATCTCCGGAAAGACTCGAGCGTGCGGCTACCGAGGTTTTGGGAATGAGGTTGCCGCTAGCCGATGAGATAGTTTTTGTGGAAATCAAGAACGGGCAAGGTGAAGGCGTTTCGCCGGAAGGCGAGCTGGCGAAAGAAAAATCACCGGAAGTGAAAGAGGGAACGGAATAGGCATGCCACAGTACAGGACCGTTGAAAAAGACGATAATTCCCTTACCGCGAAAAGAATTTTCGTTGTCGGTGCGGTGATTGCCCTCTCTTTTGGGGTGCTCGTATGCCGGGCGTTGACGTTTCGTCTCAAGGACAACGATCAGATCGACAAAGTGGCCATGAGACAATACAGGACAGCGGTTACCCAAAGTACGAGGAGGGGAAAGATCTTTGACAGAAAGGGTCGTGAGCTGGCCTTCGATGTTCCGGTGGACAGCGTGTTCGCCAATCCACGGGAGATCGAAAGTCCGGTCAAGGCCGCGGAGGTTCTTTCCTCCGTTCTTGGAGTAGAGCGTTCCAAGCTTTTAGAAAGATTTTCTGCCAACAGAAAATTCGTATGGGTAAAAAGACGGGTAGATGAAAAACAGTCCGCAAAGGTAGAGGATCTTAATCTAAAGGGCGTCTATAAGATGCGCGAAAACGCGCGCTTTTATCCCGGGAAAACTCTTGCATCGAGCGTGCTGGGAGCAGTCGGTTTCGATTCAGAGCCTTTAGGCGGCGTGGAGTTGGCCTACGACAAACATCTTTCCACAAGAAAGGGAGCGACCAACCTAAGGAGAGATGCCAGAGGGCATCTCTATCTTTCGCCGACCGACGATGAAAAACCAGAGGTTCACAACGCTTGGCTGACCATAGATAGCACTCTCCAGTATATAACCGAGCGCGAACTCGAACAAGGCGTGAAAAAATCCAGATCAAAAGGCGGGGCCGCGATAGTGGTGGATGTGAAAAACGGCGAAATTCTCGCAATGGCGAGCTATCCGGGATTTGATCCCAACGAATATTCAAAGTATCCGTTTTCCCATTGGAAAAATCGGGCGGTATCGGACGTTTATGAACCCGGATCGACCTTCAAAGTGGTTGTTGTCGCAGCCGCGCTAAATGCCGGAGTGGTGAAGCCAGATGATGTTTTCGATTGTGAAAATGGCCGTTTAAGAGTTGCCAATCATGTTATAGGCGATACTCATCCGTATAAAAAAATTACCGTTGCCGACATAATAAAAGTATCTAGCAATATAGGTTCATACAAAGTTGAACAGCAATTAGGCAAGGAAGGCGTGTATGACGCCATAAGAAATTTTGGCTTTGGAAAGGTGACCGGGTTCGATCTTCCCGGAGAGTCGGTTGGCATACTTGCACCAGTTTCGAAATGGTCGCCTTTGCAATTTGCAACCATAGCCTTTGGTCAGGGGATAGCGGCTACTCCACTGCAAATGACTATGGCGTTTGCCGCAATAGCCAACGGCGGGACGCTTTTTAAACCATACCTTGTGAAACAAATAATTTCTGAAGAGGGAGTCGTGACGTACGAGGGAAGGCCCGAGATTACTTTTAATCCAATAACTCCGGCCACGGCCAAGATGGTTCGGGAAATGCTTGTTAGAGTTGTAGGAGAGGGGGGGACGGGAAAACTTGCCTACAGCAGTGAGTATTCCATGGCCGGGAAAACCGGAACCGCTCAAAAGGCCGATCCGAAAACGGGCAAATATGCCAAGGGAAAATATAATTCGTCCTTTGTCGGGTTCGCGCCGGCAAAAAATCCGATGATAGCGGTTTATGTAGGTATGGACGAACCTGCCGACCAGCTCTATTACGGTGGCCAGATCGCCGCTCCGGTGTTTAAAAATATTTCCGAGGCGGCCTTGAAATATGCGAAGGTGCCGGCCGAGGTGCTTACTGTATCGCAAGATGTCTATGAACAACTTCCACCAAGCGCCATACCCGGTGAGCTTGCGATTATAGACGATCTGGATGCTCCCGCTCAAATTGGAGAGAGAGTTTTTTCGGCGGAAGGCGAGAAGAAGTGGAAGATGCCTGATCTTAGAGGTTTGACGTTTAGGGATGTTCTCGCAGCCTCGAAGGATGTGGAAATAGAATGGAATTTCGTAGGCAGCGGAGTTGCGGTAAAGCAATCGATAGAGGCGGGAAATACGGTTTCGTCGGGCAACGTTTGCAAGGTGGAGTTTAGGCCGCTCATGTAGGAGAGAAATGCGTTTATCTGAACTGTTGAAAAATGTGAATTGCCTGAAGATTGTCGGAGATCTTGAGACCGAGGTATGCGGCCTCGCTTGCGATTCGAGAAAAGTATCGAAAGGTTTTTGCTTCGTAGCCGTCAATGGAAATAAAACCGATGGCAATAGATTTGTTGACGATGCCATGTCGCGGGGTGCCGTGGCCGTGATATCTGAAACGTCGATTGCAAAAGTCGGTCTTGCAGCATCGGTAAAAGTGACGAATGCCAGAATAGCGCTTGCCAAAATGTCTTCGGTATTTTTTGGAAATCCTTCGTCTAAAATGACCCTTATTGGAATTACGGGCACAAACGGCAAAACGACTACCGCCCATCTTCTCGAATCCATTTTAAATCACGCCGGACGAAAAGCTGGCGTGCTTGGCACCATAGAACACAGATGGCCCGGCCATAGTGAAAAGGCCACGCATACGACGCCGGAATCCTGCGATCTTCAAAAAATTCTTTCGTCAATGAAAGCTCTCGGTGTGGATTCATGTGCCATGGAGGTTAGCTCGCACGCTCTTTCCCAACACAGGGTCGATTCCTGCGCCTTCGATTGCGCCGTATTCACGAACCTGACTCCGGAACATCTGGATTATCACGAAAACATGGAAGATTATTTTGAGGCGAAAGCCGGTTTGTTTGAAAGGGTTCTCTTGGAAAGTTCCAAGCAAAATAAATATTCAATTGTGAATTTAGATGACGAATTTGGCGTCAGACTGCTTGATAGGTCGGCCGGGGAATGTATAACCTACGGTTTTTCAAAATCAGCCAAGGTGCGAGGTGAAAATCTCAGGTTCAATTCTAAAGGGATAAGTTTCGACCTGTCAGCCGAAGGGCGCAGTCTAAAAATAACTTCGCGGCTCTGGGGAAAGTTTAATGCTCTCAACATACTTGCGGCTGCGGCCTCGGCCTGGTCACTTGGAATAGATTTTGACGATATAAAAGCGGGAGTGGAATCCCTCGAACGCGTTCCGGGAAGATTTCAAATTATTCCGAACGAAAAGGGTGTTTTGGGATTTGTCGATTATGCCCATACCCCGGATGCCCTTGAAAATGTTCTTTTGAATGCGCGGGAATTTTTAAGCGAGAACGGGGGAAGGCTCATATCGGTTTTTGGATGCGGCGGTGACCGGGACAAACTCAAACGTCCTGTCATGGGTAAAATAGCGGGGAGCTGTTGCGATATCACTATAGTGACAAGCGATAATCCACGCACGGAAGACCCCGGTGCCATAATCGACGAAATATTGACCGGCCTTTGCGAATCATCGAATCCATTTGACGGAAGGCGGGGTTACCTGGTCGAAAAAGATAGGGCCAGAGCCATAGCCCGGGCTGTAGAAATAGCCCGCATCGGGGATGTGATAGTCGTTGCCGGAAAGGGACATGAAGATTACCAAATCATCGGCGAGAACAGGTTTGATTTCGACGATTCGCTGGTGCTCAAAAAGGAGTTTGAAAGTTGAATATGAAATTTAATATCGATGAAATGGCGAAGGTCTGCGGCGGAAAAGTAATTTCTGGAGACCGGTCGTTGGAATGCAACGGAATAAGCATAGACACGCGCAAGATTTTACGGGGAGAACTCTACGTTGCCATCAAGGGTGCACATTTCGACGGTCACGATTTTATAGCTGATGCCGTAGAAAGAGGTGCCGTCGCGATCGTAGCTGCAACCGGGGATTTTTCGAAAGATGGGGTTGCTGTCATTAGGGTTTCAGATACCGAACGCGCGCTGGGAGATATCGCTGCTTGGTGGAGAAGCAGGTTCGATATTCCCCGCATAGCGATAACCGGAAGCAACGGTAAATCCACAACCAAGGAGATGGTTTCGGCGGTCGTTTCTGTATTAGGCGGGGTTCTAAAGACGGAAGGTAATTTCAACAACACCATAGGCTTGCCCCTTACCATTTTCAGGATGAACGAAACCCATGATGTCGCCGTGCTTGAGATGGGCATGAACGCCAAGGGTGAAATAAAAAGACTTACCGAAATAGCCAATCCTACGGTGGGACTCATTACCAATGTGACAGCGGCGCATCTTGAAAAGTTGCAAACGGTGGAAGCTGTTGCGATGGCCAAAGGAGAGCTTTTCGAGGCGATGGGAGCTGATGCTACTGCCGTTATCAATGCCGAAGATCCCTGGATAATGAGGGCCGCGAAAAAATTTTCGGGCAGAAAAATCACCTTTGGAATGCAAAATGATTGTGATGTCAGATTTCTCAATATGGAAACCGACAACCTGGACAATACGAGGCTTGCTTTTTCAGTCCGGGGCCGGGAACACAATGCGATGATACCCCTGCCCGGCGCCCACAACGTTATGAATTCTTTGGCGGCGATAGCCGTTGGAGAGGCAATGGGCATAGATGCCGGAGAATCTGTTGCAAGAATAGAAAAATTCAAGCCGATGGCGATGCGCTTTGAGAGGATACAGCTAGCCAACGGCGTGAGGGTGGTCAATGACTCGTACAACGCAAATCCGGCATCCATGAAAGCGGCCTTCAGAACCGTTGGTTCAGCAAAGCGGGCAGGCAGATTTATAGCCGCCATTGGCGACATGCTAGAGCTTGGTGAAAGTTCCGATGCACTTCATGAAATAATCGGCGCCGATGCTGCGCGTATGGGAGTGCACAGGCTTTTCATCTTGGGCAATTTTTCGGCATCGGTAGCCAAGGGAGCCGAAAAAAACGGCATGAAGCCTTCGGATATAACGAGAGCCGATGATATCGAAGAAATAGCTGATAAGCTCGAAGCCTATATGAGGGCTGGGGATGTCCTTTTGGTCAAAGGCTCGAGGGGAATGAGAATGGAGCGGCTAGTTGAGTTTCTCAAAAATAAAATAGGTATGGGGTGAATCTATGCTTTATTATTTATTATATCCGCTGCACACGGAGTTTGTAGGCTTTAACGTATTTCGGTATGTCACCTTTAGAACGTTGATGGCCGCTTTTACGGCGATGGCCATTTATTTTTTCTTCGGTGGACCCTTCATAAAAATGATGGGTAGAAGACGATGCTGGCAGTCCGTTAGAGACGACGGTCCGATTACGCATATGGATAAAAGGGGCACCCCCACGATGGGCGGGCTGCTTATATGGATAGCGGTTTTTGGATCGATGTTTCTTTGGGCGCAATTTCTGGAACCTTTCGTGCTTGTTGCCGTAGGGGTAATAATAACGTACGGGCTTATAGGTTTTATCGACGATTATAGAAAGATAGTTCTTAAAGATCCAAAGGGTCTTCGTGCCAGATGGAAATTTCCGCTTCAGCTTTTATCCGCATTGGTTGTGGCTATGTTCGTCTTCGATACGATAGGGCTTCCCAGGACGCTTTCTATTCCGTTTTTTAAGGGAGTTCAGCCGGATCTGGGTTTTTGGTACATACCTTTCGCCGTGCTTGTGATTGTTGGGGCATCAAATGCCGTAAATCTTACAGACGGATTAGACGGCTTGGTAAGCGTTCCGTCCATGGTTTCCTTTTTGGCCTACAGTATTTTGGCGTATGTGGCAGGTCATGCGGCGATAGCAAGATATCTTCAGGTTCAGAATATTCCGGGATGTGGCGAACTGGCGGTGGTGTGCGGTGCTGTGGTTGGTGCCTGTATAGGTTTTTTGTGGTGGAATGCCCATCCCGCATCCATCTTCATGGGTGATGTCGGTTCGCTTCCTCTCGGAGCGCTTCTTGGATATGTTTCCATCGTAACTAAAAATGAAATTCTTCTGGTTATAATAGGAGGCATCTTCGTTATGGAAACTGTCTCGGTGATAGCGCAGGTGGTTTCCTTCAAACTCACCGGAAGGAGGGTGTTTCGAATGGCTCCGATACATCATCATTTCGAATTGAGAGGATGGCCGGAGTCTAAAGTCATAGTACGGTTCTGGATAATATCGATCATCTTGGCGCTTTTTAGTCTTGCTACTCTTAAACTCAGATGAGGTTTTAATGTACGACATGAAAGACAAAAATGTTGTGGTGGTTGGGCTTGGCAAATCTGGCGTATCCGCGTGCAGATACTGTGCGCTCAAGGGCGCCAGGGTATTTGCGTCCGATTTGAGAAGCGCGAAAGAACTGGGCGATTCCATTTCTTCAATAAAAGATGTGGGAGTGCATTTTTCACTCGGAAAAAACGATGAGAGCCTGTTTTTAAACGCGGCACTCGTGGTTATAAGTCCCGGAGTTTCCCTGGATCTTCCCGGACTTCGTGAGGCGATGGAACGGGAAGTTCCAATCGTAGGCGAAATGGAACTTGCGATTTCAGAAATCAAAAAGCCCATCGTGGCCGTTACGGGAACCAACGGCAAAACGACCACAACATCTCTCATAGGGCATCTGCTGGAAGCTTCCGGCATAAAACATGTCGTGGGTGGTAATATAGGCAAACCGGTAATAGATATGATAGACGATGCCAATGGGTCGGAGTGCGCGGTACTGGAGGTTTCCAGCTTTCAGATAGACACAACGCCCTCGCTCAAACCTCAGATAGGGGTATTGCTAAATATCTCTCAGGATCATCTAGACAGGCACAAGACCATGGATTCCTACGTCGCTTCAAAGGCCAAACTCTTTCATCAAATGGCCCGGGAAGGGGTTGGAATATACAACGCCGCCGATGATCGGGTTTCACAGTCGATCCTTGACGCTCAATGTGTGCTGATACCCTTTGATGCCACCGGAAGAATTCTTTCACGTAAAAAGGGAAAGAGAGCATGCTTCGATGACGGTGACCTGATCGTAAAAATAAACGGCGATGAACATGTTTACAGTATGGAGAATGTTTCTCTAAGAGGGCTTCACAACAGAGAAAACATGCTAGCCGCTATATGCGCCGCCCTGCTGTGTGGAGCCGACAGCGCCGAAATTCAAAGCGGCTTGCGTTCTTTTAAGGCGCTTGCGCACAGGATGGAGTTTGTAGCCGAAATAGAAGGAGTAAAATACTTCAATGACTCAAAGGGTACAAACGTTGGCGCGGTCATCAGGGCCCTTGAAGACTGTGCCGAGCCGGTTGTCCTCATCGCCGGAGGCGTTTCTAAAGGAGCTGATTTTTCAGGATTGAAAAAACTTGTCCGGGAAAGGGTAAAGCACCTTATCCTGATAGGCGAGTCCGCCTCTGAGATGGAAAGAACCTTCGAAAATTGTACGAGCATAACACATACACGGTCTATGGATGAGGCGGTAAAGAAGGCGTGTCAATTCACCCAGCCGGGCGATGTCGTATTGCTTTCCCCGGCGTGCGCGAGTTTCGATATGTTCGATGATTATGCACACCGGGGAAGGGCCTTCGTGAATGCTGTAGAGGGACTAAAGAAGAGCGAGGGATGTTGAGAAATGGATAACTGCGATTATCAGAGGGCACATATAGATTCGTGGCTGCTTTTCTGCGTGATAGCCTTGGTTGGGATAGGCATCACGATGAATTACAGCGCGAGTGCCGTCCTTTCGCAGGAACGCTTTGGTGATAGTTATTATTTTCTCAAAAGAACCTTGATGTTTTCGACGCTGGGTTTTTTGGCGATGGTGCTCGTAACTAAAATTTCATACATGAGATACCGGGCGATGGTGTATCCCGTGCTGCTTGTTGCGATGGTTTTGGTGGGCGCGGTTTTTGTCCCGGGCATTGGAAGGACGATAGGCGGTGCCACGAGATGGATTAGCGTTGGCCCCATCACCTTTCAACCATCGGAGGCCGCCAAGCTCGCCATGATAGCTTTTCTTGCCTACTCTTTGGAAAAGAAATCGAGAAAGATAAAGAGCTTCTCGGTGGGATTTGTTCCGCACATATTCTTCATGGGGATCGTAGCTGCGTTCATACTCCATCAGAAGGATTTTGGTTCTGCGGCGATCATTGCGTTTATAACCTGGCTTATGATGTTCATAGCGGGTGTGAGGCTTCCCTATCTTCTAGCCATGCTGGCAGCGGTCGTGCCTATTGGTGTGATGCTCATAGCAGGGAGCGATTATAGACGCAAAAGGATACTGGCCTTTTTAAATCCTTGGGATGATCAGTACGGCTCGGGTTTTCAGATGATACAGTCTTTTGTGGCCTTTAACGAGGGCGGCTGGTTTGGAAAGGGATTGGGACAAGGACAACAGAAGTTGTTCTATTTGCCCGAGGCCCACACAGATTTCATATTTTCGGTAATAGGCGAAGAATTGGGGCTTGCCGGCGCGATGATGGTGATAGGTTTTTTTGGATTTTTCTGTTGTCGCGGCCTTCGCATTGCCCTCGATGCGCCAGACCTTTTTGGAAGATATCTGGCGGTCGGTTGCACTCTTCTTATAGGTCTTGAGGCTGTTTTAAATTTGGGCGTTGTGATGGGCCTTTTGCCGACCAAGGGACTAACCCTGCCTTTCATAAGCTACGGAGGGTCGTCGCTTGTGATGTCGCTTGTGGCTGTTGGAATTTTGCTGAACATATCCACTTACAAACGTGTGAATAGGGATTGGTAGGTATTGTTATCATGAAAAAAAGAGTTCTCATAGCTGCTGGCGGAACCGGAGGGCATGTCTTTCCGGGAGTGGCCATAGCCTCAGAGCTGATAGCTCGTGGCGGTTACTCGGTGGCTTTTGCCGGAACGCACCGGGGCGTTGAAGAGAGAGTAATAGGTCGCACTGGTTGGCCGCTTTATTTCGTAGATGCCCCGTCTATAAAAGGCAAGAGCTTCTGGCGAAGAATGCTTTCTATTCTCCGGCTTCCGATTGCTCTGCTGGATGCGTTGAGGATACTTACGATAACAAACCCGGTACTTGTGATAAGCATAGGTGGTTATGCGGCCGGGCCGTTGTCCATAATGGCTTGGGTTATGAGAATACCGGTTACTGTGGTCGAACCCAATGCAATCCCCGGTCTTTCGAACAGGATTTTAGGCAGGTTTGCCAAAAAGATTTTCACGGCCTTCGACGCTGCCGCACCATATTTCGACGGCAAAAAGCTGGTAAAAAGCGGAATGCCGGTGCGTCCGGAAGTTCTAGGCGCTCTTCGGGAGTCGGAGATGCCTTCAAGTCCCTTTACGGTTTTTGTATTCGGAGGCTCCCAAGGAGCTGCAAAGCTCAATTGTGCAATTATCGATGCCTGCAAAATTATGAAGGGCAAATACTCCATGAGGATCATCCATCAAACCGGTGCCCTGAAAAATATCGAGGATATAAAAAAGTCTTATCGTGAAAGCGGCTTCGAGGCAGAGGTTTATGAATTTGTCGATAAGATATGGGAATGTTATTCGAAGGCGGATTTTGTTATAGCGAGGGCCGGGGCCGGGACCGTAGCTGAACTAGCGGCGTTAAAGATTCCTTCCATTCTTGTGCCTTATCCCTTTGCAGCAGATGATCATCAACGGGCCAACGCGAAGGCGCTCGTTGACATAAAAGGCGCCTTGATGCTCGAAGACAAAAATTGCACCGGTGAAAAATTGGCATCGATGATAGGAGAGATCATCGATGATGTTCCCGGATATTTGGAAATGAGAGCGGCTTTAGCCGGTCTTTGCGCAAAAAATGCTGTACCAAGGATAGTGGATGAATCTGTAAAGCTGATAACTGACAACTGATAACTGGTTTTATTAAATATGTTTAAAAAATACAAACGCATACATTTTGTTGGCATCGGGGGCATCGGGATGAGTGGCATAGCCGAGGTTTTGATCAACATGGGCTACGATGTCACGGGTTCTGATGTGAAGATGAGCGATACCACGAAAAGGTTAAAGCGCCTTGGCGCGAGAATCTTCGATGGGCACAAGGGCAGAAATGTTGAAGGTGCGCATGTCGTCGTGGTGTCGTCGGCGGTCTTGTGGGATAATCCTGAAGTCGTTCTGGCTAAAAAAAATGGAATAGTCGTTGTGCCACGAGCGGAAATGCTCGCCGAATTGATGAGGATGAAATATGGTGTAGCCGTTGCCGGCACCCATGGCAAGACGTCCACAACATCGCTTGTAGGAACGATCTTTACTAAAGCTGGTCTCGATCCTACCGTTATAATAGGTGGTAAGGTGAAGAGCCTTAGATCCAACGCCAAGCTTGGAAGGGGTGAATATCTTGTTGCCGAGGCCGACGAGTCCGACCGGTCATTTTTGAAGCTCGCTCCCACGATCGCTGTTATAACCAACGTCGATCCCGAACATATGGAAAATTATTCCAGTTTTTCGGACATGCAAGATGCCTTCGTGGAATTTGCGAACAAGGTTCCTTTTTACGGTGTGGTTGTGGCCTGCAGCGATCATCCGGTGGTGAGAAAAATAATAAAAAAGGTGACAAGGTCGGTTGTAACGTACGGGGCTCATGATGCTGATTTTATGGCAAAAAATATCGTGCAAGACGGTGAATATACACGCTTCGATGTTCATCACAGAAAAGAAAAGAAGGGTTCTATCAATCTTAAAATGACAGGTCGTCACAATGCCTTCAATGCTCTTGCTGCAATCGCTGCGGCCTGCCATCTGGATATACCTTTCAAGGATATACGTTTGGCGCTTGAAGGTTTTAGCGGTGTGAAGAGGAGATTTGAGATTCTTTCAAAGTCAGGTCCATGCGTAGTTGACGATTATGCGCATCATCCAGTGGAAATTCAGGCTACGGTCGGCGCGGCCCGACTCGGCTGGCCTGAAAAAAGGCTGGTTGCGGTCTTACAGCCGCATAGATATTCAAGACTTGCCGAACATTATGAAGATTTCATCAAATCGCTCAAAGAAGTCGATGCAGCGGTGATAATGGAAGTGTATGCAGCGGGCGAAAGAAAACTCAAAAATTTTACAGGGGAGAGATTATGGAGAGACGTTTGCAAGAGGTATCCGAAGAAAATGATCGCGTATGCCCCGACGACGGAGGAAGTTCTATCGACACTTCTGCCATGGTGCACGAAGGAGGACCTGGTGCTCTTTCTGGGTGCGGGGAGCGTAACCCAGACGGCGAAGACCTTTTCGAAGAGTTTGATCTTGAGGCATTAAACCCAAGGCTTAAGGCGCGCCTAGAGAGGCAACGCGAAGAGGAATTGCGGTTAACGATAGAACAAAAGGCCGAGCTTGCATCGATATTCGGTGAAGAAAACGCATTTTTCGACATCGATATGTCTTTAAAAATGGCAAGTGGGATAGGTTCTTTGGTGGAAGCCTTTTCGGAGGTGCGCGACCCGGAAACCTTGAAGAAATTTCTTGAATGGGCTTCGGAGAGAAATGTGGATTATAGATTCCTAGGCAGCGGCAGCAAATCCCTCATAAGAGATGGCGGGGTGCGCGGAGTTCTGATTCGTCCGCTTGGAGGTTTTGATTTCGTTAAGGTCGAAACTAAAACCGATGAGGACGCGCTGGTTTCCGCAGGACCGGCCAAACCTCTGCGTGATTTTCTGGAATTTTGCGCCGGAGAGGGTTTTTCCGGGCTTGAAGGGGCCTACCCATTTGGCGGAACGATGGGGGGCGCGCTATTTATGAATCTCAATCTGGGTTCGCTGCGCGTTGGAGATTTTATAGACGAAATTACGGTTATTAATCGCGAAGGCCGGGAACTTACCCTAAGGGGGAAAGCGCTTCGCTTTGAGAATGCAGGTCTTAAGCTTCCCAAAACTGCATGCGTGGTGCGTATCGTTTTGAGGCTCAAACGCGTAGCGCCGGGCGATGCATCGTCGGAATTGGATGGCGTGAAGGCCAAGCATTCGGACCTGCCGCCTGACGGGAAAAACTGCATAGTCGGTGTATTTCGAGATGCTGAAAAGACCAAGGCATCCGATCTGATCTGCGATGCCGGACTTTCAGGAGTTCGCATAGGCGGCGCCAGAGTAATGCCGGGATATTTAAACGCCATATCAAATGAGGGCAAGGCCACTTTCAAAAATGTGACAGTTCTCATGAATCTTATGAAAGATAAGGTGAAGCAAACGACTGGAATTTCTCTGGAGCCGGCAGTTAAAATTATTGGAGACAGGTCCTGGTGAGCATATTTCGTGAGAGACAGATTGTGAAGAAGCGAAGAAGATGGATGACCATGCTTCGCAAAGTAGAGCGCATACTCATTTCCGTCGTCATTGTGATAGCCGGACTGACGGCGCTTTATGGAATATATGTAATGGTTTGTTTTGGAGATGCCTTCGCTATAAAACGCATAGAGATAGAGGGAGACTGGAAATATCTTTCGGCTGAAAGATTGGCCACGGAGGCTGCGATAACGGAGGGTGAAAGTCTTTTCTGGCTATCGATGGATGATGTGCATGCAAGGCTTAAAAATAATCCGTGGGTAAAGGCCACTGTCGTTAGGAGAATGCTTCCAGATACACTGTGGATCTATGCGGAAGAATATCGTCCGAGGGCCATAGTTTTTGCGGATGGTTTTTTTTATACCGATGAAACCGGCGTGCTTTTCAAGGTTCCTGAAGCCGGGGAAGAAAAAGATTTTCCGGTCCTAAGCGGAATAAAAGTGCTGGAAGGCAGAAAGCTAGACGATAAAAATAGCGAGAGGCTGCTTTCGATGTTAGGCATCATAAGCTCTTTTGAAAAATCTGCTGCTGGCTTGGAACATGGAATAGCCGAGGTGAATTTTGATAAAGAAAGGGGTTATTCCATAATAACGAGAGAAAAGCCTATGCAGATCTATCTTGGACACGCTGCCGCCCAAGACGCTTTCAAAATGATCGACGATATTCTTCCGGAGGTTAAAAAGCGTTTTGCGCGGATAAAATATATGCTGGCAAATGAACCTGAAAGATTGGTTGTGAAATATCAGACGTCCTAGGTTTTTAAAAAAACCAGTGGACTCAAAGGAGAGGGGGACGAATATGGCTAGGAAAGAAGATCTGGTGGTAGGAATAGATATAGGTACCACTAAAATTTGTACGATCGTAGGCGATGTGACAGAAGACGGAATAGATATAGTCGGCATCGGAACGCACCCGTCCAAGGGAATTAGAAAAGGCGTGGTGGTAAACATCGAGAGCACGGTTTCATCCATCAAAAAGGCGGTGGAGGAAGCCGAGCTTATGGCCGGTTGCGAAATTACGAATGCCTACGCCGGAATAGCGGGGGGGCATATCAAGGGATTAAACAGCCATGGAATTGTCGCGATCAAGGAAAAGGAGGTTTGTGCCATGGACGTCGATAGGGTTATCGACGCGGCTCAAGCTGTGTCCATTCCTCTCGATCGCGAGGTCATCCATGTAATACCCCAGCAGTTTATCGTTGATGACCAAGACGGCGTTAGAGATCCGGTGGGAATGAGTGGCGTTAGGCTCGAGGCCAAGGTTCACATTGTAACCGGGGCGGTCACCTCTGCGCAGAACATACTCAAGTGTTGCCATCGCGCCGGTATCAACGTCAACGACATCGTTCTTCAGCAGCTTGCATCTTCCGAGGCTGTGCTGTCTAGTGACGAAAAAGAGCTTGGAGTGGCTCTTCTCGATATAGGCGGCGGCACCACAGACATAGCAATATACTCTGGCGGCTCCATAGTTCACACCGCAGTGCTTACGTTAGGCGGCAGCTATCTCACAAACGATGTGGCGGTTGGCCTTAGAACTCCCTCTCATGAAGCAGAAAAAATAAAACAGAAATATGGCTGCTGCACCTCGGGTCTTGTGCACAAAGATGAAACCATAGAGGTTCCGTCGGTGGGCGGAAGATCGCCCCGGGTTCTTTCGAGGCAAATACTGGCGGAAATTTTAGAGCCGCGCATGGAGGAAATATTCGTCCTAGCCCATCAGGAAATAGTAAAATCGGGTTATGAGGACATGATTGCCGCAGGCATAGTGATTACGGGTGGCACCTCGATGTTAGAGGGAGCGATGGAACTTGCAGAACAGGTGTTCAATCTTCCGGTTAGAAGGGGGATGCCGAGAAAGATCGGTGGTCTTGTGGATGTGGTGCGCAACCCCATGTATTCCACCGGCGTTGGGCTCGTAATAACCGGATCAAAACGTCGCGATGAAAAGAGATTTAAAATAAGGGACAGAAACGTACATGATAAAGTGATTGGTCGCATGAGAGAGTGGCTTGGCGAGATTTTTTGATGCCGGTATAAAAATATAAAACCCTTAAACAGAATTTAAGGAAAAGCGGAGGTTAACATGTTTGAACTAGTCGAATCACACGCACAAAATGCCAAAATAAAAGTCATAGGAGTGGGCGGCGGCGGCGGTAATGCTGTAAACACCATGGTGGAGTTCGGTCTTGACGGAGTGGATTTTATAGCCGCGAACACCGATCTGCAGTGTCTAAGGGCCAGTCGGGCACCCACCAAAATTCAAGTGGGTCGCGAACTTACCAAAGGCCTCGGTGCTGGAGCTAATCCAGACGTCGGAAGAAATGCTGCACTTGAAGATCAGCGCACCATAGTTGAGTATCTAGATGGGGCCGATATGGTTTTTATCACGGCTGGAATGGGCGGCGGCACAGGTACCGGAGGCGCGCCGGTCATAGCCAAAATTGCGAAAGAAATGGGAGCGCTTACGGTTGGGGTAGTGACGAAGCCGTTTTCTTTCGAAGGCAGGCACAGGTCGATTCAAGCCGATAAGGGCCTTACGGAATTGAGAAATTCGGTGGATACTCTGATCACTATTCCAAACGATAAGCTGTTGGGATTTGTATCGCACGATGTCACGGTGGTCGATGCCTTCAAACAGGCAGATCAGGTTTTGTATCAGGCGGTAAAGGGCATTTCCGATCTCATTGTCGTGCACGGTCTGATAAATCTGGATTTTGCGGACGTAAGAACGATCATGAACGAGATGGGCATGGCGCTGATGGGAACAGGCACCTCGAGCGGTGAAGGTCGCGCGCTAGAGGCTGCCACCAAGGCGATATCGAGTCCTCTTCTCGAGGATACTTCTATCAAGGGCGCCACCGGCATACTCATAAACATAACAGGCAGCGAAAATATGACGCTTTACGAAATCAGCGAAGCATCAAGGCTCATTCAGGAAGAAGCCCATGAAGATGCCAACATACTCTTCGGTGCGGTTATCGATAAGAATATGAAAGAAGATGTCAGGGTGACGGTGATCGCAACCGGTTTTAACAAGCCTCTGGTAAGGACTCATCACCGTCCAGCTGCAATTTTTCAACAAACGCAAAATCAACCGCAGCCGTTTTTAGCGCAAAATCAAACGCAATCGTTTTTTATGGGCAAACCCCAATCCGCTAAGGCATCTGAATTTTCTCCGATGATCGGCGCCGGGGCAGCAGGTCAGCCGGCCCAGATTCAGTCTCCAGCCAGAAGGGCGCCGTATCCCGTCGGAGCGATGAGACAAAATCCTGCAAATGTTCAGGCAACATCCAACCATGGGACGTTTGTCAATACCGATGACTTTCGCGCCGAGGTCAAGGATATGGCTAGAGAGATAGGGGTTCTCGAATATCAAAGCGATGAATACGAAATTCCGACTTTTCTTAGAAAACAGGCCGACTAAAAGGGGCCTTATGGGGGTAAGGTTGTTTTTGGTGACAGCACGGTGTTTGTGGGGTTATAATTAGGGCCAAACAAATGAAAGGATATTGATGATCAACCTTCGCGCTTTTACATTTACGGCAACAGTTATGGCCCTTTTTGGTCTGCTTCTTTGCGCGTCCTGTGCCAAAGGTCCTCGTTTGGCGAAACATCCCACTGAATTTATTAAAGATTATGACCTAAAGTCTCTTCCCAAATTCGATATTCCTGTGGAGATAAACGACCGGGTCGTTGCTTGGATACAATACTTTCAAGGTCCGGGCAGAAGGCATTTCGAGCGCTACCTGATAAGGTCGGGTCGTTACCGGGAACTCATTTCGCAGATACTAAAGGAGGAGAAGGTTCCGCAGGATCTTATTTATATCGCGCTTATAGAAAGCGGTTTTAATCCGCATGCCTATTCTAGTGCGCACGCTGTGGGCCTTTGGCAATTTATAAAAGCCACCGGAAAGAGATATGGCCTTAATGTGGACGGTTGGGAGGACGACCGGAGAGATCCCTATAAATCAACGAGAGCGGCTGCTATACACTTTAGGGATATGTATAATGATTACGGCGATTGGTATCTGGCCATGGTGGGTTATAACGCAGGTCCCGGCAGGGTGAAAAAGGCTGTCGAAATAACAGGTAGTCGCAATTTTTGGGATATGGCCAATCACAACAAAGCGCTTCGTGCAGAAACCAGAGATTATATTCCTAAATTTATGGCCGCTGCTATCATGGCGAAGATGCCCGAGCGTTTTGGATTTAAAAACATACAATACGAGAAGCCTCTCGATTTCGAAATCGGCGAAGTAGATGGTCAGACGGATCTTAAAGTCATAGCTGAGTGTGCGGGAGTGGATGAAGGGGAGATGAAAATACTCAATGCGCATTTCTATCGCAGCGCTACACCTCCCGGGGGTAAATATAGCGTGCGTCTTCCAAGAGGAACGAAGGACAGATTTCAAATTGCCTATGCCAAGCTTCCCAAGGAAGAGAGGATAAGGATAGTTCAGCACCGGGTGCAAAGAGGAGATACTCTTTCAAAGATAGCGCGCAAATATGGTATTCGTATGGATGCAATAGCTTCGGCCAATGGGCTTAGAAATCATAGCCACATTTCGGTGGGCAGGCTTTTGACCATACCGGTCAAGGGTTCATCTGCAGCCTATGCGGCAGTTTCTCGAGAATCCGGTTTGGATTCTGGCAAGTCCGCAGGATCTGCATCTTCTAAAGTTTTATATCACACCGTTAAATCGGGTGATACTGCGGGAGGGGTGGCGAAGAGATATGGCGTTACTGTTGCAAAACTTAGAGAATGGAACAAGCTAAGCGCGAGATTGACCATAAGGGCAGGCCAGAAACTTAAAATTTATGGAAGGGAATCGAGGGGCGATTCAATTTCGGAAACAGTTGCGAGTAAATCCGTCACGTCCTCAAACGGAAGACACATGCTAGCTAAAGGAGAAACATTAGGGCAGATTGCCATGCGGTACGGCATTACCACTGCGGAAATTATGGCCTGGAACGATATAGATGATCCAACTCGCATTCATGCGGGCAGAATTCTCGTGGTCCGGGGAGGGGAAGAACAGGTTTTGCAGCCGCAGCAAAAAGCGGAAATCACCGCGACAAGGCTTGAGTCTCAAGTCCGGGGCAATTTTGTGGAGCATAAAATCAAACCCGGAGAAACCTTGGGGGGAATAGCCAGCCTATATAGAGTGAGCCTTGCCGATCTCAAGGCGTGGAATAATATAGCAGACCCACGAAGCATAAAAGCTGGCAAGAGCGTGAAGATAATGAGAAGTCGAGAAGTTGTGATGGGAGCCGGCAAGGAAGACGCAGATTCCACTTCCTTTACGCTTCCTTCTGGCCCATCTATGCCTGAACATGAGTCTTCAATGGAAGCTGCTTCCGTAGAACCTCAGACTACCTATACAGTAAGATCGGGCGATACCCTCTGGGGCATAGCGAGAAAACACAATGTTACGATAGCCCAGATTCAGCAATGGAATGAACTCAAAGATCCATCTGCGGTAAAGCCCGGCAAAAAATTGACAATCCTGAAAAAATAAGCAAGATATCCGTAAATAGCTCGATCGTCGGTTTAATTCCGGGGACACGATACTTATTTCGTAACCCATTAATTCCTAATTCCGGTGTCACAACCAAAAAAGAAGAGTTTAAAGATGATCCAAGCAATATTTTTTGATTTTGACGGAACTCTGGCCGATACGGTGCGTCACCACGTAAAGTCGTGGGTGGCAGCTTTTGCCGAAGCGGGGATGACTCTGGATGAGAATTTTGTTTACGAGCTAGAGAGTTCGAACGAATGGATGATTCCGATCATGATGGAGCGATGTGGGAAAAAATATGATGAGAAAACGGGAGAACATCTGATCCAGCGTACAAAGGAGCTACTTGATCGTTCGGCATGCAAGCTCTATCCACTTTCTGATTCAATTATCCGTGATTTAAAAAAAAACGGATTTAAACTGGGGCTTGTAACAGGTAGCTCCGCGAATATGATTCGGGCCGTTTCGCCGGAGGGTTTTCTCGATAATTTCGATACGGTTGTCACCAGTGGAGATGTGAAACGAGGAAAGCCTTATCCGGATTGTTATCTTTCGGCTTCCGCCAAAATCGGACATCATCCTGATGAATGTATGGTCGTAGAAAATGCGCCACTTGGTGTGAAGGCGGCTAAAGCAGCCGGCATGAAGGTTGTGGCAATTGGTATGACCCAATCGAAGGAAAAATTAAATGATGCTGATTGGTTCGTGAACGATCACCTAGAGCTGAAAAATCTTTTGAATTCCGTAGTACCCCGAAATTAGATCCCCGAAATTAAGAACCGGTGTCCGTGACGAACGACTATTCGGCAAGGCTGTACCTTTAGACCTGCTGTTACTTCATTCCAAGAATTCCGGGGACACGATACTTATTTCGTAACCGCTTAACTTATACATATCGAGGTGTTTATTTTAAACTACATAGATCAAGGCTAAGGCTAAGGCTAAGGCTAAGGCTAAGGCTAAGGCTAAGGCTAAGGCTAAGGCTAAGGCTCTATTATAATAGACCTCGACCTCGACCTTAACCTTAACCTTAACCTTAACCTTAACCTCGACCTTGCGTATTTCAGACTGATTAGAATTGCAGAAAACGGAAAATCATATTATCAAGACGGGGTCGTTTCGCGACAATTGAAAAAAGGGGGATATATGAAGAAGATCCTGCTGGCCGGTTTATTTTCTTTCGCAGTCCTGATTCTTTTTTCGACTGTCGCACATGCTGAGATCCGCTTTGAACCCGACATGCTTCTCTGCCCATCCACACCGGTTGGCGAGGCGGTGGATTGCGGGAGCTTCAGCTTGAAGAACAGCAACTTTCTGTTGTCCGTCAATGTTCAGGACATCACGATCGGCGATACGACGAACTTCATCCTAGATTCAAGCGCCTGCAAAGGGAAAACTCTAAGCGCGGGCAGCTCCTGTCAGGTAACCGTCACTTTTCTCGCCGGAACAGGCGGAGATTTTTACACAAACGCGAACGCCAAATACACCTACACCGGCTTTTCGAAGGTGCGCAGCGTCTCCGCCATGGTTCACGGGTCCGCGACATTTCCGATCGTCAGGCTCTCCACGCACACCGTCCCGTTTGGCGATCAGACGACAGGCACCACCCATTGCCAGTATGTGACGATGGAAAATATCGGAACCGGCACCTTAAACATCTCCGGCATGACGCTTCCATTCGGCAGCGCGTTCAGCGTCACGGATGATTGCAGGGGAGCCCTTCCGTCGCTGGACTCTTGCGAACTGACTATCTGTTTTTCGCCCACGCAGGCGATAGAATACGCCTCGACATTGAACATCGAGGATGACGCCCACGACAGCCCGCAGCAGATAAGGCTCTCCGGCACGGGCATCGCTTCCGGCCAACCCGATGTCAACATCAGCAAGACTTCTGTCGACTTCGGCAGCCTGACTCTGGGCAGCGAGGCCGAGACCATCGTCACGCTCACGAGTACGGGGACGGTGAACCTGACGATCACATCTGTCATTGCCCCGCCAGCGCCGTTTTCACGCACGACCGATTGTGTCGGCGTGTTAGCGCCCGACGACAGATGTGCCATAACCATCAAATTTCAACCGGTTGCCGTAGGCGCCTTCACCGCCACCATCACCATCAATGACGATGCCACCGACTCGCCGCAGACGATACAGCTCAAGGGTAAGGGGATTTCCCCCAACGCGACGCTCGACCCGTCCCTGCTCAATTTCCGCAATCAGACCATCGGAAAGACGAGCCTGCGTCAGACGGTGATGCTCCTCAACAGCGGGACGTCGGATCTCACTATCACGGAGATAACGACCTCTTCAGAGATCTTCACCCAATCGAATTCATGCACCGCGACACTCAAGCCGAAGAAGATCTGCCATATAAACGTCCTGTTTTCGCCCACCGAGACAGGGTCGTTTTCGGGGTGGCTCACCGTCACCACCAACGATCCGAGTAGTCCCTCCAAGGTACTTCTGATGGGAAATGGAATTACGGGACCGGATGTCGATATATCTCCGGTGATGTTTGACTTTGGGGACACGCCTGTCGGTCAAACGAGCGAGCAGAAGGATTTCCTGATAAAAAATACCGGCGAGGGCAGCCTCGACATTAGCACCATCACGGTCAACAGCGACTTCGTGCAGTCAAATGAGTGCCCTTCAACCTTGAGCGAAGAGCAGACCTGCGTCGTGGAGACCGAATTCATCCCGGAAGCCGCCGGAAACTTTTCAGGCATCCTTTCGATCTTCGACAACGCCGAGGGCAGCCCACATAAGGCTACTCTCATAGGGCGCGGAACCGTCTCGGACATCACTCTCCTGCCAGCCTCCGTCAACTTCGGAAATCAGACGGCGGGAAGGCCCTCGCTGACACAGCAGATTCGCCTGCTCAATTCAGGAAACGAGGCGCTTACGATAAGCAGCATAACATCTTCGGAAACGGCATTCGCGCAGACAAACGATTGCGGTGCTTCGCTTGCCCCTTCCGCCTATTGCACTATAAGTGTCATCTTCACGCCTGAAGATATCGAGGAATATGACGGCCGTATAGAGATTGCAGACAGCGCTGCCGGCAGCCCGCACTATGTAAGCCTCACCGGTGCCGGAATCGATCCGACCTATCCGGATCTCGATGTCACGCCGAATTTCTGGGACTTCGGACAGGTTCTAGTCGGACAGGTAAGCTATGTGAAGGAATTCACGGTCAAGAATACCGGCCTTGTTGATGCCACCATATCCGACATCTATGCGAACAGCGAATTTGAACAAGTACACAATTGTCCGGAAACACTCGCATCCGATGCGACCTGCACGATCTCCGGCACATTCGTGCCCGAGGCTTCGGGTAATTTTACGGGCTACATCACCGTCATCGACAACACCTACGACCGGTATCAGTCCGTGATGCTTATCGGCACCGGCTCTCATTCCGGCGATATCGACATCAACTTTTCGGTGTCGAACATCGATTTTGGAAGCGTCGCGCCGATGACGGAGAGCGAAGTCCGAAGCGTCATTATCACAAGTTCCGGAACGGATCCGGTGACCATCGGCGCCATCAAGCTTGCAGGCAGCGAAGCAGTCGATTTCAACATGAACACAAACTGCAGCAGCCGGTCGCTTGATGTAGGAAAGTCCTGCATCATCGACATCATCTTCAAACCGACATCTTCGGGGCTCAAGACCGCCGACATCGTGATCTACGACGACGCGCACGACAGCCCGCAGCCCATATTTCTGTCGGGAACCGGGACCAGTGGAGGAGGGGGATGTTCTCTCTCGCAACACAACGCTAAGGGCTCTGCAATTACATTTGGAGCGATGATCGCCTTAGCTGCTCTGGCAATCTTCACATCGAGGAGGCGCCGCGTGAATTCCGGGGACACGATACTTATTTCGTAACTGCTTAACTTATGGGCATCTTTAAAAACCTCGGTTTAACAAAAGCTGTCATCGCGAGGAGGCCTTTAAGGCCGACGTGGCGATCCCGTCGGATCAAAATTTGCAGTTTTTAGAGATGCCTTTATGTATATCGAGACGTTACACGCATTACTCCGTCCCTTTTTACTCAGGGACCGATGTGTATAGGAAGTTCACTTTAAAAAAGGAGAAACGGATGAGCTATTTATCGATTGCGACCTTTTCTATTTTTTCGGCGATTGTGTGCATGAAATGGGCATTGGAACTGGGTTACAGCCAATGGCGCCAGATTCTGTGGGGCGTATTGGGATTTTGCTTCAGCTTGCTTGCGCTGTTTTTCCTCTATGTGAGACATGTGAGAAGGTCCATGCAGGTACAAAACAGATGTTCCACCGATTAATTGGTCAGGTCTGGGAAAATTCCGGGGACACGATACTTATTTCGTAACTGCTTAACTTATGGGCATCTCTAAAAACCTCGGTTTAACAAAAGCTGTCATCGCGAGGAGGCCTTTAAGGCCGACGTGGCGATCCCGTCGGATCAAAATTTGCAGTTTTTAGAGATGCCTTTATGCATATCGAGGCGTTACACACTTTACTCCGTCCCTGTTTGCTCAGGGACCAAAAAGGGGGGATATTATGAAGATGCTCATGTTATCGGTTGTGATGCTGGTCCTAGCTGTCGCCGGGTGCAGTTCATCATTATCATCATCTCCTGATATACCTGAGACCGATTATGTTGGAGCGGCAGAGGATGTGGCGCCTGCTTTTACGGCGCCAGTGGCATCTTTGGCGGCAAGTTTCGCGAAGGCCGACGAAGGTGGGCAATGGGGTTACAGGGCGTTTGAAATCGCCGTTCTGTTTGCTAAAAAATCCGAGGCTGCCGAATACGGAACAGGCAACATCTATAACAATGTCAATACCGCGCAGAACGTTTTCGATGATTTTCGTGTGCTGACAGATCTTGCCGATTACGCATTTGAGACGCCATTTGTTGAGCCATTTTTTGATGATATAGCGACTTATCAATATGCTGGAAATTATTTTGCAGAGGCAGAGGACGATGAGGTAAACGGAGGTTCGGCAGTATCCAACTCCGACGATGGCATGGTATCTGTGCTTTCAACATCAGGAAGGTCCGCAACGGCTGACAGCGGGGAGGAGCGCAGCTCGATGAAGGCCTCTTACAGCGATACGTCTAAATCGTTGACGCTGGACGTTGTTCAGTACGTCGATTATGGTCAGGAAGTATATGAAGGTTTAAATACCGGAAAGTTCATCATGCGCATGTATGTCGAGGGTAACTCCGATTCGCATACATTCGATGCCCTGAAGGTGATAAAGTATAATTCCACGGAAGGCGCATATTATCTGAACATTGTCGGTAAGGGCATATCGCAGGGCGCAGACAATTACTTCCTGTTTCGGATAACGGATGTTAACGGAAGCGACAGGCCAGCCTCGACAAACGGTTATTTCTGTATTGCAGCCGGCAATCTGACGGCCAATACCGATTTCAGTACCCCGAAGACCGAGGAGCAAATAGCGGCGACTGACTGCGCGATGTATCTTGAAGACGTCAAGGCCATGGTGCCGTTCGAAACAGAGGAAGATCTGCCAACGGAGGCTTTTGATGTAAGCATTCCGGGCAATCCCAAGGTCTTCGTCATGGAAATGAATCCGCTTCCTTCTCCGTAAATAGTCGTGTGATGTTGTGTGTTTGCGAATCGGCTAACCGCCAGTACAAAAAAAGCCTCCCAAATGGGAGGCTTTTTAAACTCGATCAATTTTTGCAATTTACCGTCTATTGCCGGCCTTCTATTAGTTGATTGACGATGTTGGGATCTGCCAGCGTTGAGATGTCTCCAAGATTGGTGCAGTCACCTTCGGCGATCTTGCGAAGAATTCTGCGCATGATCTTGCCGGAGCGGGTTTTTGGAAGCCCGGAGGTGAAATGAATTTTGTCTGGAGTTGCGATGGGGCCTATTTCCTTGCGGACGTGCGCGATGAGAGTCTTTTTTACATCGTCGCTTGGATGCTGCCCGGACTTTAAGGTTACGTAGGCATAAAGGCCTTGCCCCTTGATCTCGTGTGGACAACCGACGACCGCCGCTTCGGCGACTATTGGATTTGAAACCAGCGCGCTCTCAACTTCTGCCGTTCCTATCCTGTGTCCAGACACGTTGATGACGTCATCGACCCGGCCCATCAGCCAGTAATAGCCATCTCCATCCACTCTGGCTCCGTCGCCTGTGAAATACACTCCCTTGAACATGGAGAAATAGGTTTCTTTAAAGCGTTCGTGATGATTATAGACGGTTCTCATCATTCCGGGCCACGGCTCCTCTATTACGAGATATCCCCCTTCGTTGGTTTCGCACTGGGTGCCATTTTCACGTATTACCTTGGGTTTCACGCCAAAAAACGGGAAAGTTGCCGAGCCCGGTTTCGTAGCTATGGCGCCCGGCAGGGGGGTGATGAGTATGCCGCCGGTTTCAGTTTGCCACCAAGTGTCCATGATGGGAGCTTTTTCGTTTCCAACGTTTTTGTGATACCAGATCCACGCTTCTGGATTGATAGGTTCGCCAACGGAGCCTAAGATGCGAAGTTTCGAGAGGTCGTGCTTTTTTACCCACTGCTCGCCTTCCCTCATAAGAGAACGGATAGCAGTCGGCGCCGTGTAGAATATCGTTACGCCATGTTTTTCGCATACCTCCCAGAATCTTCCTGCATCCGGCCAGGTTGGAATTCCCTCGAACATAAGCGAGGTGGCGCAGTTGGCCAGCGGGCCATATACTATGTAGCTATGCCCTGTCACCCAACCGATGTCGGCCGTACACCAGTAGATGTCTTCTTTGTGATAGTCGAAGATGTATTTAAATGTCGTTGCAACGTAGATCATATAGCCGGCTGTGGTGTGGAGCACGCCCTTGGGTTTGCCGGTGGAGCCGGAGGTGTAGAGTATAAAAAGCGGATCTTCGGCGTCCATTTTCTCGGGTTCGCACTCGGCCTTTACGCCGGACATTAGATCGTTCCACCACAAGTCGCGGCCGTTTTTCATATCGACGGTGTCGTTTGTGTGTTTACAGACAAGGCATGTCTTGACCGGTTTTCCGGCCTCGTTACACATGTTCATCGCATCGTCGCAGGTCTTTTTCATCGGGATGGCTTTGGTGCCGCGATAGCCGCCGTCGGTTGTGATGAGACAGGTTGATTCCGCATCGAGCATGCGGTCGCGCAGGGCTTCGGCCGAAAAACCACCGAATACGATCGAATGAACGGCGCCTATTCTGGCACAAGCTAGCATCGCCATTGCCAGTTCTGGAATCATGGGCATGTAGATCGTTACGCGGTCGCCCTTTTTCACGCCGTTGTTTTTGAGAATATTTGCAAATTTGCAAACCTCTCCGAGCAATTGCGAGTAGGTTACATTTTTGGAATCCTTGGGATCGTTTCCTTCCCAAATGATAGCTACGCGGTCGCCGTTGCCGCTTTCCACGTGACGGTCGAGGCAGTTGATCGTGATGTTGGTTTTTGCACCTTCAAACCACTTTATGTCGATTTTATTGGTAAAATCGTATTCACGAACTTTGTCCCATTTCTTATACCACTTAAAGCCTTCGGCAATCTCCGACCAGAAGCTGTCGGGTTCGTTGATCGAGCGGTCGTACATGCGTTTGTATTCGTCAAAGCTTTTGATCCACGCATTCTGGACGAGCTCTTTGGGGGGCTCGAACTTGCGGTTCTCCTCCATCATAGACTTTATCGTATGCGGCGTTTCGGACATTACTTCCTCCTTTGGGAAATTTATACAGAGCGTTATAACTTCGCGCGCTTTCGTTGCTTTCTCGTTTCGTCGTGCTCTCGGGCGCTTTGTTTTTGATGCTCTGTAGGCACATGACTTATACCGTCATGTATAGTTGCAATTTTGTGTCCTGCGAAGGCGCCCCCTTATAGGGGCTTTGCACGACGATGTCAACCGGCTAAAATGCTTATTTAATGCGGGTTGGCTGGAGATGGTTTTGTTTGGATAAGCTATTGCCACATTCATCTTTCTTTTTAAAAACTTCAAGGCAAGATACAGAGAATATAAAGATAAACTTTCCAAAACATGTACTGTCTAAACTTGCGTATGATTATGAACTTAAAGAGATTAAAAATTTTGATATGGCTGTTCGTTGTCATCGCTGCCGGTTGCGCAGATGCCGGGTTTGGGAGTTCTGGCGATCTATCAGTTCAATCCGGAGATTTGCTTTTTCAGGATGTGAATTGCGGGCCGCTTTGCGACGCGATTGAAACAGTTACGACCGGTTATAAGGGCGCCAATCTTTCTCACGTTGGTATTGCGGCAAAAGACGAGCAGGGCCGAATGATTGTGTTTGAGGCGGTCTCGAAAGGCGTCGTTGCAACCGATCTTCAAACATTTTTGAATCGAAGCGTCGATGCCAATGGTTGGCCGAAAGTAATAGTGGGGCGATTAAAGGGCCCTTTTAGGCATCTAATCCCTGCGGCAATTAAAGAAGCCCGGAGTTTGAAGGGCAAGCCATACGACAAGATTTTTGCAATCGATAACGATGCTTATTGCTGCTCCGAATTGATTTATGAGATTTTTCGCAGGGCCGACGGCGGGAAACCCGTTTTTGAATTGAAACCGATGACCTTCAAAGACCTCAAAACCGGGCAAATGCTTGCGATCTGGAAGGAATACTTCGCGAAACTCGGCGTCGATATTCCCGAAGGCAGGCCCGGAATCAATCCGGGCGGTATTTCCCGTTCGCCGGTATTGTCAATCGTTTACGCGTCAGAATCGATATTCAAGAAATCGCATAAATAACTAATTTGGGGACACGA